>AUXO016824177.1_pt1 | contig 11653 bp, 8 predicted proteins | sample 768731 | NCBI WGS metagenome assembly AUXO01 (sample SAMN02715735, study PRJNA202380) | gut metagenome | biome: sheep rumen | host: Ovis aries | place: New Zealand: Palmerston North | reverse complement strand
GCAAAAAAGTTTAACCTTAAAAGTGGAGTCTATACTTTAGACTCTGCAATGCCTCTTGCTATGGTGTATGAACAGTTGCAATCTGGAAATCAGGAGTATATTTCGGTAAGCATTCCCGAAGGTCTAACCATTAGTAAAATTGCAATGCTCCTTGAAGAAGCAAATGTCTGTTCTGCTCAATCTTTTAAAGATGCTGCCCACAATGTTTCACTGCTTGCTGAATACAATATTCCAGCTGAATCTTTTGAAGGTTATCTTTTCCCAGATACCTATTTTTTTACTCCGCAGATGGAAGCGAGTGCTGTTGTTCGCCGCCTTGCAGATACATTTTTTAAAAGAGTTCAATCTCTTGAAGGTGAGACACCGCTTTCTGCTGAACAATTACATTCTGTTTTAACGCTTGCATCTATTGTTGAACGAGAATATAGAGTTGCTTCTGAAGCGCCCCTTATTGCATCAGTATTTACGAATCGGCTTAAAAACAATATAGGTTTGTATTCGTGCGCAACTATTGAATATATTCTTACCGAAATTGAAGGACTTCCTCATCCCGACCGCATAACCTATGCAGACCTTGCTATAGACAGTCCTTACAACACATACAAGTGGGCAGGGCTTCCTCCCGGACCTATTTCTAACCCTGGTATGACAGCTTTAAATGCTGCTCTGCACCCCGCAGATACTTCCTATTACTATTTTGTCCTCACCGATCCTGAAACAGGAAGTCATACTTTTTCTTCAACCTTTGATGCTCACATTGCAGCAGAAAATTCAACATCGTATGTAAGCAAACAGTAGGACGGGCTATGGCAGGATTTATCTCTCAGGCAACAATAGATGAAGTTACTGCAAGAACCGACATTGTACGCGTTGTAAGTGATTATGTTCCACTGGTTCAAAAAGGAAATGACTGGTGGGGTTGCTGCCCCTTTCATCACGAAAAAACTGCTTCTTTTAGTGTTTCTTCCGAAAAAAAATTTTACTACTGCTTTGGTTGTCATGCAGGCGGAACTGCAATCAATTTTATTATGGAAATGGAAAAACTGTCTTATCCTGAGGCAGTTACTTTTTTAGCTCGAAAACAAGGCATACAAATTCAATACTCTGAGGGTGGTCTTGAACAGCAAAAAGAAGATCCTGCTGCAAAACTAAAACAAGAATACACCGACTTATACACTCGTGTTGCAGGAACATTTCACTATATGCTTACTTCAACAGATGCTGGTGCTTTTGCCCTTGATTACATTACAAAGCGTGGTATTAGCATGGAGACCATTCAAAAGTTTAAGTTAGGCTATAGTCCCCGAGACCGCTTTTGGTTAAAAAAATTTCTTTTGGAAAAAAACTACAGTAAAGAATTTCTTGAAGCTTCTGGTTTGTTCAGTAAAAAGTATCCAGATATTGCTTTTTTTACCGACAGACTTATGTTTCCCATTTTTGACCGTTCTGGAAATGTTGTTGCAATGGGTGGGCGCTTTTTGCGTGGCGATGCAGAACATTCTCCAAAATACCTTAACTCTGGAGATTTGCCTCAGTACAAAAAGGGTAGTACACTTTATGCTTTTAATTTTGCACGGCAAGCTATTCGTGAAGCAAAGCGTGTTATTTTTTGTGAAGGCTACATGGACTGCATTGCTTACCATCAGTGTGGCATACATTATGCAGTTGCGCCTTTAGGAACAGCCCTTACCGAAGATCAGATTCGAATGGTTAAACCCTTTGTTCAAGAAATTTTGCTTTCTTTTGATAGCGACAAGGCAGGGCAGGAAGCAACCCGAAGAGCAATTCTTATGTGCCGTAAGCAGGATATTACGGTCAGAGTTATACAGTTAACGGGTGCAAAAGATCCTGCAGAAATTATGCTGAATTTTGGTAAAGATACCTTGACAAAAGACGTAGAACTTGCTATCTTAGATAGTGATTTTTTGTTGTCTAAACTGCAAGAACTGTACCCTAAAAACAGCCCGGAAGGGAAAAAAGCTGCAACGCTTAGTTTTTTTGAGTATATGGATGCCCTGCAATCAGATGTACAAAAAAATGCGTGTCTGGAACAACTGTGTCAGACATTCGACATAAACCTGGAGGCTGCCAGAAAAGATTTTACCAACCGTGCGCATCGTGGTGTGCAGGAACGTAGTGTGCCGCAAAGGCTACAATCAGAAGAATCGGTAAGCCAGGAGCAGAACAAGCACCAGGTTTTCAAACCCAACGCTGAACTGCGCGCTGTTCTTACAGCAGTAACCGACGATCCTATCTACTTCCAAAAAATGCGTTCACGAATTTCGGTTGATGACTTGACTGACCCTCAGGCAAGAAAACTATTCATCATTATGGAAGAGTGTTCCCGGAGCGGTTCTTTTTCCGTAAGCAATATACTGAATCGGTGTGAGAGTGAACAACTAAAATCGATGATTCTAAAATCTGACGATGAGTATTCCTCTAATATAGCCCAGTCAGTGGACAGTAGTATATTGTATGTGGAACGTACTGCACTTGAACGCAAACGCCTTGAACTGGTTAATCGCATGAGACGTCTTGAACGTAGTGCATTACCAGAAGACAAAGCCTTGCTTAGCGAACTGCTTTCCCAAAAGATGGACTTAGACAATAAAATTGTTTCATTAAAAAGGATGTAACATGGCTCAAAAGGCTGCTAAAAAACCGGCTGCAAAAGCAGAAAAAAAAGGTAGTGCAAAATCATCAGTAAAAGCATCAGCAAAAAAAACAGTTTCTAAAGCAAAGGCCCCTGCAAAAAAAACAGCAGTAAAGGCAAGTAAGAGTGCTACAAAAGCTCCTGCTAAAAAAACAAGCGTTGCCGCAAAGACAAAAAAAACTCCGGTAAAAGCTACTAAGGCTACTGCAAAAGTTTCTGCTAAAAAATCGACAACCACTGCTGCAAAAAAAACTGCTGTAAAAAAAGCACCTGCAAAAGCTCCTGCTAAAAAAACAAGCGTTGCCGCAAATAAATCTGTTTCAAAAAAGCCAGCAGCGAGTGCTTCAAAAAAAACAAGCTCTGCAAAAGTTGAACAGAAAAAAACTGCTGAAAAAAAGGCAGCTGTTTCTCAAGTATCTGCAAAGGCAACTTCTCAAGATGAAAATGCAGAATCTCTTGACGATGATGAAGAAGAAGCGCTCGATCCGCAAGTTCAAAAACTGTTAGATTACGCACGTCCTCGTCAGGTTGTTACTTGGGATGAAATTACCGAAATTCTTACACAAGATTTTGTTAATTCAAGTCGCATGGATGAAGTCTTGCAAATTCTTGCACAGAACAACATTCAAGTTATGGAAGAGTCAGAACCTCTTCTTGACGACGAAGCAGATGACGAAGCCGATGAAGAGTTAGGTACTTCTGAAGGTGAACTTTCAGATGCTTCTGTTCTTGACGATGCAGGAAAACATAGACTTGTAGCAAACGACAAAGAGTCTGGTGCAGATGATCCTATTCGTCTTTACTTGCGTGAAATTGGTAAAGAAAACTTGCTTACCGCAGATCAGGAAGTTATTCTTTCTCGCAAAATGGAAGACGGACAGAATATTATTAAAGATGTTATTAAACATTCAGGCATGATGATTCCTGAGTTTTATTCAATTGCACAGAAGGCTTTTACTCGCATAGATCCTCATGAACAACAGGGACTTCCTCGCAAAGAAATAAATGAACGTATGGCCGAAAAACGCCGCCTTAAGAGCTGTTACGGAGAGTATCTTAAACCAGTACTTCCCGAAATTAAACAGTACATGGCACTGAAAAAACAGTTGAGCGAAAACGACCAAACAATGAACATCTTTAACGACCCGCAGATTGTTGCTCTTCGTAAAAAGATTTATCCGTCTTTACAAAAGATGGACATTCAAACAGAAGAAATTGACTGCTTTAGTGAAAAATTCCTTGATGCAAATGACCGCATTGATGAATATCACCTTAAGCAGGAAAAGCGCATGAAAGAATTGCGTATTTCAGATCCTGCTGGTTTGCGCAGTATTGGTCGTCGTCTTGCAATTCGTGCTGAAGCTGCAAAGTTGGAAAAAGAACTGGGACTTACTGCTGACGAAATTCGTGAAGTGTATACTCAGATTCAAAAAATTAACCGTAAGTTGCGCAAGATTGAATATGATTTTGAAAACTCTGTTGAAGAAATCATTGATATGACAAAAGAAATCAAGCGTGGAAAAAATATGGCAGATCTTGCAAAGAACCGCCTTATCAATGCTAACCTTCGTCTTGTTGTTTCTATTGCAAAAAAATATACGAACCGCGGACTGCAGCTCTTTGATTTAATTCAAGAAGGAAACATTGGTCTTATTAAAGCTGTAGAAAAATTTGAATATCGCAAGGGATATAAATTCTCTACTTACGCAACTTGGTGGATTCGTCAAGCAATTACGCGTAGCATTTCTGATCAGGCTCGTACTATTCGTGTTCCTGTTCACATGATTGAACAGATTAACAAAGTGGTTCGTGAAAGCCGTCAGTTAATGCAAAAGTTAGGTCGTGAACCAACTGATGAAGAAATTGCACAGCAGCTTTCATGGCCAGTAAGCCGCGTTAAACAGGTTAAAAATGTTGCCCGTGAACCCATTTCACTGGAAACTCCAATTGGTGAAGAAGAAGACAGCCAGTTGGGAGACTTCATTGAAGATAAGGAAGTTGAAAATCCTGCAAACCAGACAGCTTACTCTATGTTAAAAGAACATTTGGATGAAGTTTTAGGAACTTTGCCTCCTCGTGAACAAGAAGTTCTTAAAATGCGTTTTGGTCTTGATGACGGCTATTCTCTGACCCTTGAGGAAGTTGGTTTGTACTTTAATGTTACTCGTGAACGTATTCGTCAGATTGAAGCAAAAGCCTTGCGTAGACTTCGCCACCCGCGTCGTTCTTCAGGGCTGCGTGACTTCCTTCCCTGATTGCGTTGACATTGTGTCCCAAAATAGTGTATAGTGCTACGATAGAATGAAATAGAGGGGTTTGTACTCATGCAAAAGAATATGACAGAAACGCTTGAGAGTCTTAAAAAACTGCAGGATGTTCTTGCAGAAAAATATGATCTTGAGTCAAAAATTGAAGACCTTCCCAAGTCATTGGACGGAAGCATTGAAGGTCTTGAGCGTTTCAAGAAAGAGTTTCTCCAAATAAACGATACATACGAGGCAGAAAAAGAAAAAGTTGCCTCAATCAAAGAAGAATTGGAACAGGCTGTAAAGACTCGCGAAGAGGGTGAAAAGGGCATGGATGCCGCTCAGACTCACCGCGAATACGAAGTGCTTGAAAAACAAATTTCAGAAGCTGCAGCAAAAGAAGATGAACTTCGTAAAGAACTGCAGACAGAAGAGCACAAACTTTCAGAGTTGTCTAGTTCACTTAAAGATTCAGAAGAGTTAATTGCTTCTACAGAAAGTGAAGTTAATACTGCAAAGGCAAACCTTGATAAGCAGTTGAGTGACTACCGCTCAAGCATTGATTCTCTTCAGAAAAAAGAAGAAAAAATGTCTGACGGTATTGATTCAGAAACGCTTATTAAATTTCAGCGCATTATCCGTCGCAACCGCAAGGGTATTGTTGCAGTTAAGGGTAAAGTGTGTGACGGATGCCACATGATTTTGCCTGCACAGTTTGCAAACGAAGTTCGTCAGGGCGACAAAATTATGTTCTGTCCCTATTGTAGCCGTATTCTCTTCTACGAAGAGAGTGCAGTTTCTTATTCAAGTTTCTTGCCGGAAGATTACGATGCATCAGACGATCTGTACGACGAAGACTTGCTTAAGGATGAAGATGATTACGATGCAGATAATGCAGACGAAGAAAAAGCATCTTCAGATGATTACGCAAACGAGTAATTTGTAAGGAACGGTGACCGCTCATAACCTTGTTGATGATAACTTGGTTGTGGGAGGCAAAGTCCGGGCTCCTCCGGAAAAGATGCCGGGTAATAACCGGGCAGTACGGGTAGGTGCATGACGCTGAGCAATCAGTTTTATACATACCCCTGAACTGACAGATAGTGCTACAGAAAATAACCGCCAATTACAAGGATTGGTAAGGGTGAAAAGGTGGGGTAAGAGCCCACCGCGCTTTTGGAGACAGAAGTGGCATAAGTAAACCTCATCTGGAGCAAGACCGCATAGCAGTTGATTTCCGGGTCTTATACTGCGGGTAGGTCGCTGGAGGCATTGAGCAATCAGTGCTGCGGATAGATGGTCACGGGAAGACAGACCTTTGTGTTTGTTCTTCTTTCCAGAACCCGGCTTATTCGTTCCTTATTTTGTGTTGTATGGGTGGGACAACAATATGAAGAGGGGAAAGAAGTCTGATCCGAACACGGTCAAAAGCGAGAGTAAACTCGTTTTATGGCTTGTTCTGATTGTTCTTGCCGTTGCATTTATTACCGGTCTCTGTGTTGGCGGATATCGTTTAATCCGCAATTATACACACCGCGCAAATTCCATTCCATCTTTATATTCTCTTTGGGAAGCAAAAGACTATCAAGCTGTGTATGATAGTTCTTCTGTTATTCTTGAAAAATCTCCCCTGCAAAATACCGCACGAACCTTTCACGGCTACAGTGCCTTTTTTCTTGCTGTTTCACAAACAGATTCAACGCTTGCACAAAATTACCTTGACGAAGCCATAAACAGTTTGCGCATTGCCCTCCAGTCTTGTCGCGAAGAAACAAAGGGGCAAATTGAATACATGTTGGGCAAGTCCTACTACTACAAAGACGATATTTCATCTTTCCATTACTATGCAGACTTAGCTGTTCAGTATTTGAATGCTGCAATTAATGACGGATACCGTGCTTCTGACATTGCAGAACAGTTGGGGCTCAGTTATGCAGCACTGGGGCGTACACAAGAAAGTATTGCAGCTTTTACCGAAGCCTTACCCTTTGTAGAACGAGAGAGTGATTCACTTTTGCTTTCTATTGCAGAACAGTATTACATAAATCAACAACCCTCTGCAGCAAAACAGTATTTGCATCGTGTTGACGAAATGTCTGCAAATTCAGATGTATTAGAAAAATGTCATCTTCTTATGGGAAAAATTTTACGCGATGAAGGAAATCTTGAAGAAGCCCAAAAAGAATTTGAATCAATTTTGCAAAAAAACGAAAATTCTGCTGACGCACACTATGAACTTAGTGTATTATACAAAAAGCAGGGCAACATGGTAAAAGCTCGGTCTGAGTGGCGTGAAGCGCTTAAGATTCAGCCGAATCATCCTGGTGTTCTTGCTGAAATGGCTGAATGAGTGATAGTATATATAAAATTGGAGGAATATAAGAATGGCCTTTTGGGATAATTTTACCACAGATATTGGTATCGATTTGGGTACTTGTAACACGCTTATTTATGTACGCGGGCAGGGCATCGTTATAGATGAACCGTCTGTTGTTGCAGTAGAAAAAGGCACTAATCGTGTTGTTGCCGTTGGTGCAGAAGCTAAGCGCATGTTGTGGAAGACTCCTGGCGGAATTTCTGCTATTCGTCCGCTTGCAGATGGTGTTATTTCTGATAGCGATTCAACAGAAAAGATGATAAAATATTTTGTTTCTAAAATTATTCCTCGCCATCATCTCTTCCGTTCTACTCGCATGAAGATAGGTATTCCTTCTTGTATTACTCAAGTTGAACGCGATGCTGTAACTGCCGCTGCTCTTAAGGCAGGAGCAAAGGAAGTTGGCGTTATTGAAGAAAGTCTTGCAGCTGCAATTGGTGCACAGATACCTATTTACGAACCAGCAGGTCACATGGTTTGTGACATTGGTGGCGGAACAACAGAAGTTTCTGTTATTTCTTTGGGCGGTATGGTTACTACTTCTTCAATTCGTACTGGCGGAAATGCTTTCGATGAAGCAATTATTAAACATGTTCGCTCTGTTCACAATCTAAAAATTGGTCAGCAAACTGCAGAACGCCTTAAGATTGACATTGGTAATGCAACTCCAGACAAGACAATCGAAAAAATGGAAATAAAGGGAACCGATGCTATTACTGGTCTTCCTCGTAGACTTGAAGTAGATTCAGTTGAAGTTCGTGAATCACTTAAAGAACCCATTACTAAAATTGTTGAAGAAATAAAAAAGACTTTGGGCGTAACTCCTCCAGAACTTGCTGCAGATATTGTTGAACGCGGTATTGTTATGACTGGTGGCGGTTCAATGCTTAAAGGTTTGCAAAAACTTATTTCTAAAGAAACCGGTGTTCCTGTTATTTTGGTTGAAAAACCACTTGAATGTGTTGCTGTTGGAGCAGGTCAGGCCTTTGAACTGTTTAAGGATATGTCTACAGACCGTTCTATTTACGACAACCTTAACAACTAAAAGAGACTCTTATGGCGCAAAAGGTAAAGGTTAAGTTTACGCTCAAAATTCCGGAAGTAGTGCTTGCGGGATTGCTTTTAATAAGCGGAATTACACTTGCTTTCTCTTCAGGTCGATTCATTGTTGATATTAATAAAGTTGGTTTTGCTGCTTTGTCTACAATTCAAAAAGGTTTGCATGCAGTAACCAGCACTGTTACCGGAACAATAAACGCTATAAAAGAAACAGCAACGCTTAGAAAAGAGTACGAAGAACTTACTAAAAAACTCGAAGACTATGAATTCCTTCAGCGTAACAACACCGAAATCCGCAAAGAAAATGAGCGCTTAAAAGAACTGCTTGGTTTTGCGACAGACATTGCATACAAAAATTATCCTGCTCACATTATTGCTCGAGATCCAGACAATCTCTATTCGGGTATAACTATAGACAAAGGTGCGCGCAGTGGTATTCAAAAAGGTATGCCTGTTATTGCTGTTCAAAATGGAACCGTTGGTGTCGTTGGTAAAGTCGTAACTGTTGGTCTAGGAACCTGTATGGTTATGCCAGTGTATGATACTCACTGTAACATTTCTGCTCGTATTCAAAATACTCGAGATATTGGTTTAGTAAGTGGTAACGGTTCAAACACTTCGTCTTTAGCTCTAAAATATATTAGTAAGCGCGATCGTGATGATTTTATGCACGGAGATATTGTTGTTACCAGTGGAGAAAACGACAACTACATGCCAGATATTCCCATAGGAACAATAGATAGTGTTGAAGTTGTTGACTATGATTCTTCACTTAACATTACGCTTAAACCCATTATTGATTTTTCTCGCCTTGAACTGGTAATTGTTGTAGATCAAACACAAGAGAATGACCGCCAGGAGGATGCACAATGATAAAATCTTTTTCTGTCGGAACACTTATTATTCTTTGTGCAGCTCTTATAGAATCTGTCATTCTTTCTAACATTATGTTTTTACCTGCTGTTCCTGACTTAGTGTTAATCTGTGTTCTTTTTATTTCACTTCATAACGGAAAGTTGGTAGGTGAGGGTAGTGGTTTTGTTTCTGGGCTTATGCTTGATTTTTTAAGCGCATCTCCTCCAGGATTAAATGCCCTGTATCGCACACTCTTAGGTTATGTGGGTGGTTTGTTTACAAAGTCTCTTAACACTGAAGGATTTTTTATTCCTATGCTGTTGGGATTATGTGCCTCTGTTTCTAAAGTAATCATGCTGTGGATACTTTCTGTTTTGTATCCTTCAGATTTACTTTCGTTTACACCCTTTACTTGGACGGTACTGTTTGAGATAGGGCTCAATACTATTTTGACTCCCTTTATTTTTAAATTCCTCAACCTCTTTAAGAACACACTTGTTTTGCGACCGGAGACAATTGTCTGATGCAAAATTCTTCTTCGTTTTATCAGACTGATGTACTCGAAAAAGGAAATGCAAGACTTTCTGTTCTTTTACTTTTTACACTTGCTATCTTTGGAATTTTCTTTTTGCGACTTTTTACGCTTCAAGTTGTAAAGGGACAGTCTTATAAACGTCAGGCTCAGATTATTTCTACTGCAACCAAAATGATTCCTGCTCAGCGTGGTGAAATTTATGACCGCAATGCTGTTCTTCCTATGGTTATAAATACCGATGCCTTTGCGGTAAGACTTACTCCAGGAGAAATTCCTAACGGTTACTATGACACTGTTGCAACTAAACTTGCTGAATATTTAGACATAAATAAATCAGAAATAGATCGAAAAACTTCTGGCAAACGAAACAGTTATGAATCAATTGAAATAAAATCCAGTGTTTCTTTTTCAACTATTTCTAACATTGCAGAAAACATAACAGATCTTCCAGGTGTTTCTTGGGAAAACAAACCCATTCGTAACTATGTAGAAACAGGTTCTATTAGTCATGTATTAGGTCATGTTGGTGAAATTAGTCCAGATGAATATTTAACTTTGCACAATCAGGGCTACTCTAGAAATGACATCGTTGGAAAATCTGGAATAGAAAAACAATACGACATTTTGCTTCAAGGTAAAAAGGGCTTTGAAAGTCGTACCGTTGATGTTAACCGTCGTATCATAAGTGACACTCCTATTATTACTCCCCCAGAATCAGGAAAGAACTTAGTGCTTACTATCGACACTACCATTCAGCGTCTTGCAGAAGAAGCCTTAGGTGAACGCGTTGGTGCACTGGTTGTTTTAAAACCCGCAAGTGGTGAAGTGCTTGCAATGGTTTCATATCCTTACTTTGATTCTAATGATATATCTCGCGCAGGAAATGAAAACAGTCCGCTTTTAAACCGTGCTGTTGATGCAACCTATCCACCCGCTTCAACATTTAAGACCGTTATGACAACGGCTATCTTAAGTGAACGAGCTTTTCCTCCCGAGAAAAAAATTGAATGTTCCGGAAAAATTGAATACGGTGGTCGCGTGTTTAACTGTCACGTAAAGACTCCTGGTCACGGTTGGCTTGATTTAAAAAATGCACTTGCTCAGTCTTGTGATGTTTACTTCTGGGTTGTTGGTCGCGATCATTTAGGTGTTGATGTTATTGCATCTTACGCAAAAGAATTTGGTTTCGATACTTCCTTAGGAATTGATCTTCCTTCTCAAAGAGTTGGTCGTGTTCCTACTGCTCAGTGGAAAGAGCGTAACTTGCACCAAAAGTGGCTTGGTGGCGATACCATGAATATGTCAATTGGTCAGGGCTACACACTGGTAACACCCTTGCATGTAGCAGACATGATGGCCATGGTTTGTAATAGCGGAACAATTTATCGTCCTCATTTACTAAAAGAAGTAAGAGACCCTTCAACCGGTGAAGTAATTGAAGAAGTAAAACCGGAAGTTCTTTTGCAATCGTCTATCTCTTCTGATGTTTGGAAAGAAGTTCAGGCAGATTTGCGTTACATGATTACAAACGGAACAGCAACATATCCTATGAATAACAAAACCGTTCAAATCGCTGGTAAAACAGGTACTGCAGAAGTAAACGGTTATGGAGAAAATCACTTCCACTCATGGATGGTTGCGTATGCTCCCTATGATGCTCCTGTAGAAGAACAAATTGTTGTTGTAACTTTGGTTGAAGCCGTTAACAAATGGGAATGGTGGGCACCTTACGCAACAAACATTGTTATTCAAGGCATTTTTAACGATCAAACCTTTGACCAGGCAATAGACACTTTGGGATTCAGATATCTTTTGAATCAGAATACAGAATTAGTTGGAAGGCGGGACTAGATGAAATCAAAATTGTTAAACACGCTTTCGCTCTTTGATTACATACTTTTAGGTTGTTCCCTTATACTTATATCCAT
>AUXO011364959.1_pt1 | contig 11654 bp, 12 predicted proteins | sample 768731 | NCBI WGS metagenome assembly AUXO01 (sample SAMN02715735, study PRJNA202380) | gut metagenome | biome: sheep rumen | host: Ovis aries | place: New Zealand: Palmerston North | reverse complement strand
GAAGTCGCACAGATAACGCTTATTCCAAAGACAGATACTTCAAAGAGAATAGGCATAGCAAAAGGTAAATTCAGCATTTCAGAGGATTTTGACAGTCTTGATGATGAAATTTCAGATTTATTTGAGGGAGATTTGACATTATGAAGATTCTTCTTGACACTCACATGATAATATGGGCGTTGACTGATGACCCGAAACTGTCCGAAAAAGCCCGCAATATCATCATGAACCCCGACAACAGCATATATTTCAGCGTTCTGAGCCTCTGGGAAATAGAAATCAAAAGACTTATCAAGCCCGAACTTCTCCCGATAACCGCAAAGGAAATATCAGACTACTGCAAACAATCAGGCTTTAATCTGCTTGAATTGCAGGAAAAAAGTATCCATATTCTGCAAAACCTGTCCAGACCCGATACCGAGCCGCCACACAAAGACCCTTTTGAACGTATGCTGCTATGTCAGGCAATTTCAAATAATATGATGTTTCTGACGCACGATTCAAAGATTATTGGCTATGATACCGACAAGATAATACTTGCATAAAAATCGTCCGAAAACAGCCTTTTGAAAAGTAGCAAGCACGGCGGTCATGGTACACAAAATCAAAATTTTGCGTTCTGACAGTACCACTTGTCAGGGAAATTTTTCCCTTAAACTCTGTATAATTTTTGATTTAGAATCTGAGATTCGGGGTCTGAGTCAGATTAAATATTTTTAAAAAACTGAGAAAATAAAAAAGCCGTGCGGATTTACTGCACGGCTTGTATTGTTATTTTATGCGGCAAGATTCAAATCTTCATCGCATACTGAATCCACATCAACGAGCATAAACAGCGGACCTTTTGCCTTTTTCAGAACAGTACATAAAACTTTTGTACCTGCTCTGAGGTTGGAAAACTTGTATGAAAAAGCCCTTTCTCCGCTGTCAAGCAGAATGAATACACCTTTTCTGCATCTGTCAAGAACAACTCCGTAAGCACTGTCAAAAACATCATATTTCATATAAATACCTCCTGTATTTTTTCCGTTTGTATTTTATGAGTATATTATACATGAAAATAAAAAACGAGTTTCAGAGGGGGTGAATCCGCACATCGTCATAATGCGGCTTAAATCGTCCTGTACGGGCTTTATCTGAAAGGCAACTAACTATACTATGGCAGTTTGCAACAGGCTTTAACGCTTAAAATACCCCTTTAAAACAGCGTGTTTTCAAAGGGGTATGATTTTTTATATCAGTCCGTAATCCTTTGCAGTCTTTTCAGTCATTGCAAGGACTGTCCTGTTTTTTTGTGCGGCTGTCTCGTTGAGGCTTCCGTCTGCGTTCAGGTCGGGAGTGTGTAAGGGGTTCGGGTCAAAGCCTTTGCCTATACAGGTAATATTTTGAACTCCAAGTTCCTGAAGGAGAGCCTTTACAGCCTCCGCACGTTGAAGAGAGAGAGTTCTCGAACTTTCGGCATCTCCGAAGCTTGCTGTCATCCCCACAAGTGTAATATTGTCGGTATCTGCTGCTTTTTCTGCAAAATCCGAGAGTTTTTCTTTGGATTTTTCCTTGTCGGTAAAATTGGCGGTATCGGGCTGGAATAACAGGGCTTCGGGAGGCAGTTCATAGACTGTTCCGTCTGAGAGAGTATTCATCTTGCTGGTGTCCTCTCTGACAAGACATTCGGAAACATTCGGGAGAGAACTGTCAGGTTCTGTTCTTGTCGAATAGGGTGTTCTGTCTATGCGGAAATCACAGCCGATTGTTTCAAAGAGACTGCTGTAAAATTTCGTCAGTGTATCGTAATCATCGGAGGAAAGAGCCTGTTGTTCTCCTGCAACTTCGCCTAATCCATATATACTTATTGTTGTATTTCTGAGATTCGGGAGTGTATTTTCAAATGATTTGACGGAAGATTCAATGTCAAGCGCAAAAACAGGGGTTTCAATGAAATTTATAGCTCCTTTGGTTGCCAGCATACTGTCAATAATAATAATTTCATTTTCCGCATCGGGGTCAACACATCTTTCTGCAAGGCTTATCGCAGAAAAAACATCAACTTCTTCTGTCTGTGCGGCAGTGGTCATGCAGGCAGCGAGTACCTTTGCAGCATTTTTCTTTGCTTTGTCAGAAAAATTTCTTTCTGAGAGAGAAGTATTTATTTTTTCAAGGTTTACAGAGTTTACAAAGGGCTTGCCGTCATCGAGTATAAGCTGTATTTCGGAATTTTTCCTGCAGGCTTCCGTGATTTTGTCCTCCAAGAGCTGCCAGTCGGGCTGATATGCATTTGCATGGTTTCCGCTGATTATGATAAGCTTTGACGGGGTTTCCGCTGAATTGTCATTCACAAGTTTTGTAATCGGTTCGGTGAATGTATCTGCATTGCAGCTTGTCATGGCACAAGCTGCACATATTGCTGCTGTAAGTAAAAATTTTTTCATTTTTCATTCCTCCTCAGAAAGTTTTCTGTTGAAGCGGTATTGATACACTGCTGCTGTTCTGTGTTATTGCGGTGGACGGGCTGTTGCCGGGGACTGCCTGCGGCGGGTCAAGGTCTATACTGCTGTGAGCGGCTATATATGTAGCGGATTCGGCATCGCCCAGCTTTTCAGCAAGTTTGTTTGCCTTTTCGGCTGCCATCTCCTGTACAAGAGCAAAACAAACATTCTTCATTGCATCTCTTTTTTCGTCATTATCTAAATCTTCGTCAAAATTACTGTCATATTCACTGAGTTCCTTTTCCTGAGAAAGGAGAAGATTTATCTCCTTTCTGTTGCGGATAACGTTCATCTGCTTGAGAGTTATTGCCCTTTTCAGCGAAATATTAGTTCCGAATAAAGTAGTTGCTATCGGCAGGAAGGCGAGCATGGTATTGATGAGTTTCTGATGCGGTTTTGCATGAAATTCCGCAGAGATGTTCTGTGCTGTCCCCTGTGCGTTCTTTATCATTTCCGCAGCAGATTCCGCAGCTGATTTTGAATCGTCTGACGGTGCGAATATTATGTCGGCTGAAAGGGAACGCTGTATAATCATGCATACGACCGTAGCAAGGACTACTGCAAGAGTAACCCACGGCAGAGCCTTTTTAGATGTCATTGAGAAAAACAGCTTTTCGGAAATAGTAATCGTCAGTATGTCAAGCACAAATACTATCGAGCCTGTGACGATATGATTCATATAACCTGACTGTTCGCTGAAAGTGCTGTCGATTGAATTGAAAATCGTCACATAGTCAAGGAAGGAAATAAGTGCGATAATCAGGAAGAAACATAAGCCGTTTATGGGTTTCTTCACTCCGTAAGCCTTTAAGTCGTAGCCCTTGACTTTTACCTTTGTATAGCGGATTTTATTCATTTTAACCCTTCCTTTCAGATATTGATACCGTCCTGCTGCAACTGAGCTTCAAGTATCCGGTTTTGTGTTTCGAGCGTGTCTATCCGGTTTTGTATATGAGAAATATATACCTTGCGGTTCGTCTTTATTGCAAGAGCGTGTTTTTTGCGGTAAACGTGCTGTTCGTCTATGTCTGCACAGGCTGACTGATACAGTGCAGTAAGTTTGTTGTCAAGATAATTGACGTTAAAGCGGTCTAAACTGCAATTCCCCAGAGCTTTTGAGACATCTCTCTCAAATGCTGTTTTCAGCGTAAACGGATTATGAATGTGATAGTATGCCCAGAGCCTGAACGGCATATCATAGTCGGCTATACGCAGTTTAGTGTCAGGGTGGGCATATCTGATGCGCTTTCTGAACATTTTGTTAAAAAAATTCATTTTAATCCTCCTTTTCGATGAATCTCTGCATATCGTCCCAGTACCTGCCGAAGCTGTCCTGATAAATTTCAAGAGCCGTGTTGCTTTCACTTTCTTCACTTACGTTTATTTTCTGATTGCAGCTTTTCATATCAAAGCCCGATTTGCTGAGTCCGCTGTAATACGAAGTGAGGAGATATTCATATTTGCTGGTATTTTCGAGCATTTTCTCTTTTGCGGCGAGAATTTCACTGCTTATTTCGGAGTGAAGAATTGCAAGTTCCTTATTGATTCGGCTTATCTCGTCATCTCTGCGGAAGTTTCGGATAAGGTCTGTCGGGGATTTCGGCTGCTGTTCAAGTTCGAGCCGTCTGTCTATCTTCTTTTTTGCTGTTTGTATTCTGAGTTTTGTTTTTTCGGAAAGCAGATTGACTTCACGGGCAAGATATCCGTTAAGATTCTTTAAAACCTTTGAAGTGAAACGGCTCTTGTATTCATTGTTTATAATTGCATATTGTCCGAACTTTCCGTTGAATCGTCCTATTGTATAGGATATGAAGCCCGGAATATGTGTGCCTTTCGGTCTGACCTTTTTCATAAAAAAATCCTCCTGTCTTGTTTCTATGATACTGTTATAACATATTTTTCGGGAACATTGAAGCAGGGGGATAAAAATACCGTCTTTAAAGATATATTATTTAATAATAAAATTTTCCTCCCCCTGATAACAAGCCTGAAAAATTTGTGGTAATATACAGACAAATCAGCAGGAACGGAAAAAAATTTCCTCCCCCTGATAACAAGCCGAAAAAAACTGTGGTAATATACAGACAAATCAGCAGGAACGGAAAAAAATTTTCCTCCCCCTGATAACAAGCCGAAAAAACCTGTGGTAATATACAGACAAATCAGCAGGAACGGAAAAAAATTTTCCTCCCCCTGATAACAAGTCCGAAAAACCTGTGATAATATGTAAGCACATCAGTAGGGTAGCAGCTGCAAAGAAAATTTTCCCCTGTCTGATTTTAAACCGCAGGTTAAAGTATAGTCAGCGTCATCATGATGCGTAAAGTTAATTTTTGAAAGGAAGTATATCTATGCCGAATATTACAGAAACACCCGTTGTCCAGAAGAACGAAACAAAAATCAGCAAGAGCGCAGTTGCAATGAACTCTGTCCACCAGCCTATTGTTGTTCTGGTTGACAACAGCGGTTCAATGCAGGCAATCGAAAACGGCGGAACAAAAACCAATCTGCAGCTTGCCGAGGAACTTGTCAATTTAATCGGTTCAGACCCGGATCTCTCATATGAGATCCAGCAGACAATTGACTTTGCCGTGCTTAATTTCCATGATGTTGTTGAGGTGCGCCAGAACTGGATTCCGCTTTCACAGTTTGAAAGAAACATAAAGATTCCCGAAGGCGGCTGCACAGCTTTCTATGAGGCAGTAATACAGTCTTTGCTTGCCTGCAAGGTTCTCTTTGAAACTTATAAATTAAACGGCCTTACCTGCAAAAGACCCCAGCTCTTCCTCTTTACAGATGGCTATCCAACAGATGACACAAATTTCGACAGAGCAAAGAAACTTTGCGAAAATTACCTTGACGGAGAAAGTCCGAAATGCCGCCTCCATGTAATACTTCTCCCCGGAGCTTCCGATAAAGCAGCAAAGTCACTTTCTCCCAATATCCGTACTTATCTCACAAAAGACTGTACACACGGACTTCCCACAGCACTTGACTTCATTAACAGCTCAATCGTGTCTTTTTCATCGGCTGCTGTTGGTGATCAGGTTACCCTTAAAATGGACGCAAAATACATGACAGGCGGTTCAAGATTCGGTCATTTAAGCGGCGGAAAATTTATAGTACCCGAAACAGTAAGCGAGACTGATTTAAGCGACAATTACACATTTGCGTGATAAAAAACAACTCTGCACAGCAAATCAATGCTGTGCAGAGTAATTAAAGGAGGAAAATATGCTTGTAACTTATAATTTCTCAATACAGGGACGTTCCCATAAGAAAAAAGAAATGCCCTGTCAGGATAATTCAGCTATTATCGACATCTCACCCGCCTGGAAGTGTGCAGTTGTTGCTGACGGCGTAGGAAACTGTAAGAAATCCGAAATCGCCTCGAAAATAGCCGTCGAGACAGTTACGGAGATTATAAAGGGAGGTTTCCCCGAAAACGGCACAGACAGGGATTATCAGAGCCTTATTCTTACAGCGGGACATTTCGCAGCCAATGCAATAGAAAAATATGTTCGGAAAAATGACGAGGGAAACGAAAAAGAATACCATACAACTCTTGCCCTTGCCCTTGTAAACAGCAGGACAGCCTATTATTTCAGCGTGGGCGATTCGGGAATCATAGGTCTTGACGAGGATTCGGGCGAATGGAAAATCATTACAAAACAGGACAATGACAGCACAGGCGGTGTTTATACACTCAATTTCCGCAGTCATTTCAAAGTCGGAAAGATTGATTTCAAGCCTGCGGCGATTCTCGCTGTCACTGACGGCATATATAACGAGTGTTTTCCGTCTGCACTGAGCAATGAAAAATACAAGGGCAGAGTTCCCCTCCTGAATTTCTTTACAACCTATGCTTTCGGGCTTTCGGAAGAAGAAAAGGAAAGTACAGAGAAACAGGTCGGAAATATCATAAAATACCTTGAATCGGAAGAATGTGAGCATATTACCGATGATTTGAGCATTTCGGCAGTAATAAATTCGGCAACCTGCCTTGAAGAAGCGGATATTCCCTATGAATCGCCCGACTGGTTCGCCGTTTACTGGAACAGCCTGTCAAAAAGACCATATTCGGAGGAGGCTAAAATTAAAGAATTTGACAAATTTGTCAGGGAAAACAATTCAGACCTTGAAACGGAAGAAGAAATTCAGGCGTTTATCAGAAAATACACGGAGTAAAATATATATTGACGGGAGGAAGTCAAATGCTGTACTATTCAACAAACAATCAGAGATATGAGACCGAAAAAATGCTCGGGAGAGGAGGTGAAGCACAGATATACAGCATCAAAAATCACCCTGACCTTGTTGCAAAAATTTTTCATGACGACAAAAGAAATACGGCAAGACGCAAAAAAGCCCATATCATGAGCCAGCTCACAGTTTCGGATTATTTCCGTGATTCCGTTGCTCTGCCTGTTGCTGTCCTCTATGAGGATTCGGAAATGAAAAACAAGTTCGCAGGCTATATAATGCCGTTCGTCAGAAATATTACCGAATTGCAGAACGTGTATTATTATAATAATTTAAACTATAAACAAAAAGTGAGAATCGCCCAGAACCTCTGCATAATGACTAATCTTGTCCATGCGGCAAATCAGACTATCGGAGACTTTAATCCGAGAAATATCGCTATCGACAGCAATAAGGGAACGGGAGTTCTTATTGATACGGACAGCTTTCATATCACTGTAAAAAATTCTCAGGGCAAGACGCAAACCTTTCCCTGCACTGTCGGCGTGGAAGCTTTAATCGCTCCCGAACTGAGACAGGCACTTAAAAAACAGAAAGCCACTCTTGAAACCATTCAGGGAGAATCTTTTAATCAGCAAACCGACTTGTATGCTCTTGCCTTCCATATTTTTGCCTTGCTTATGAACGGCAGTACTCCTTACAGGGCGGCTGTAAATCTCTGCGAACTTGGCAGTTCCCATACAATCTCCGATGTTACAATTGATATGTTTGAAGCTGCTAATGAAGGGGAATTTCTGTTTGCAAAAAAAGTGTGGGGTAAAAAGCTTCCTGAAGACGTTCCTGACTTTAATATCCTGTCACCAAAACTGAAAGAGCTTTTCACAAGATGTTTCATTGACGGTGCGAAGAAACCGGACAAACGCCCGACAGCCAAAGAATTTTATTCCGCACTCGAAGAATATTACAATATGCTCGAAAAACGTCCCTGCGGTCATTATCACCGCAAAGGATACAGAAAACCATGTGAATTCTGCCGTGTAAAAAAATTTCTTCAGGAATAAAAGATGCCCTGTTAAAAGCAGGGCATTTTTATTGAAATTTCTTTTCAGATATGTTATAATTATGTAAAATATAACGTGAGGAGAATAGATATGGCAAAAACAGATATTTTTATCAGTTACAGACGGCAGGGCGGGGAATTTCTCGGAAAAATCCTCTATGATGAGCTTACAAGGAACGGATATTCTGTTTTTTATGATGTGGAGGCAATGAATTCAGGAAAATTTAATGAGCAGATTCTGAAACGAATTGATGAATGCAGTGATTTCCTGCTGCTGCTTACTCAGAATTGTCTTAATCGCTGTGTAAATAAAGATGACTGGGTAAGAAAAGAAATTGAGTGTGCCTTAAAGTTAAATAAAAAAATTATCCCGATAGTAACCAGAGATTTTGTATTTCCTCAGGTTCTTCCGCCGTCCATGAAAGATTTGCCGCTGTATGAACAAGTAGAAGCTACCGGCGGAGATATGGAATTTGTTATGAAAAAGCTTAAACGCCTTATTTCCGCAAAACCTCAGAACAGTGTTTCAGATATGTTTTCAGAATTATCCATACCCGCAATTACTCCGACAGTTGTCGATTTTATACAAAAAGGCGGCTCTATGAAAGATTTATTGCTGTTTGAAGGAGATATAAATATAACAGACTATTGGCAGAACCTTTTATTAGATCTTTCTTCTGCGGAATACTCCTACAAAAAATCTAAGATTGAGAAAGAACAAGATTCTTTATTTAAGACACTGTCTGCATTGTATGATATGAAAATTATAGGTTCTGCCCCGATTAATAAACTTGACTTTTGGTATGACACTGTTGGTAACAATGAAATTATCAATTTCACTGCAATGCATGAACTTCTTGTTTCGGCAAATACATATTTTTCCTTTAGTGCAAACTATAATGTAAGTTCTTATGAATACAATAAAAAAATGTCGTCAAGAATTCGTGATATATTCATATATGGGGAGAATAGTTATCAACTTCTTGATGTAATCAAGTATAAGTCAAATAAGTATGCAGTTACCATTAGCAACACAGGTAACTCATTGCCTGAACATACAATTTTTCGGATAAATTTTGACGGTTCACTTTTAAAGCTTGAATGGAGTATGCAAATTTGCAAAGAAGTTATGTATATTTATGCAATTACATATCGAATGATCTTACTTAAAAATTATCTTTGGTATGAATCTATATATTATAAAATAGCTGAAATCTATTATGGAAAAGATTTATTTGATGAAATACGTGACTTTTTGATGAATGTACCCTCTAATGATTTTTTAGGATATGTTAAACCCAAAGGAGTTTTTAAAAGGAAAATACTTACTTATATAGGTAAATATTTTAGCTTCATGGCAGAAAATGGTGAAGAAACAATATTGGATATTGTAGAAATTACTCAAAATATAATCAGATCATACTATGTCCTCAGCGTTTCAAATGTAAAAACATCTAGTTTTAAATGGTATGATGAACCTCATATATGGTATGTTCAAGCATGGCCGTCCAGTAAGGATAATTATAAAAAAGATGTTTTGATTACCATAGAGCATATTGAGAAAACAAGTTTAAGTGAAGATATTCTGGAGAGATTTTCTCTAATTATGCAGTTACACAGGCAGGGCGGTCTGTTTATAGACTGAAACCAAATAAATTATTAAATAATATAATAAAAAGTCGGAGCAATCCGGCTTTTATTTTTCCCCCCTTCAATCTGTTTTTACGGCTTTGCGGTACAATACAGATATGATAAGTGTTTCAATACATGAAGAGGAGGAATATTCATGAAAAATTATCCGTGTCTCGCAGGCGGAAGCGAAAGCAGTAAAATTATTATCAGCGGAAACTGTCCGCCTGTCAAGCAGAGAGTTATACAGGAACAACTGCACAGGGCAAGGCAGAAGAATGCAGCCGTTATAATTATGGACTATGCCAGAACAGGTGATTTTTCGCCTTTTCTCAGTCAGAACGGCTATCCCGTATGTCATTGCTTTACCGCTGAAAACAACAGCTATACCCCTCTGGACAGCTCTCTGAGAGAAGAATCGCTCAACCTCAGAAATTATGCGAAAAAAATGGGGTATTCACACAGGGAATATGCGACTATGCTTGCATTTCTGGATTTTCTCAATAGACTTGAAACAAAATGCAGTTCTGTAAGCTCGTCTGTCGGGGAGATGCTTTCAAAATTCAGGAATCAACAGAAATTTGAAGATTTTTTGAAAAAACATCTGATGAACAGGAAAATTACTCATAAGGAATCAGCAGATTTTTTGCAGACTTATTTTGAGTATCTGGAACACAGCATAATTGCCGATATTCTGATATCGGAAAAAAATTTCATGCTTAACAACGGCGGAAATGCTTTTTCGCTTTCATCTTTTAATCATGGGGAAGCTGCCGTTTTATGTGCAGACAAGAACAATTCGCAGGATACAAACGACTTTTTGACAGAGGCATGGACAAGAGATATTCTAAAAATTTATCAAAATATGCCTTTGCTTCTGATTGTAAACGGCGGGATACATACGCAGATTGAAAGGCTTTACGAGTTGACTGAAACACTGTCACATTCGGAAACAGGGATTGTCTACTGTTCATATGACATCTTTTCTGACTGCGAAGAAAAGTATGCAGAGAATTTCACATCTTTCTTTGATTATACGCTGTACGGAAGGCATACGGGATTGTCTGCAACATCAATCAGCCGAATTTTCGGCGAAAGATGGACATACAAATACGGCTATACATCGGGAAAGGCTGAACATATAAGAGATGAATGGCTGCCTTTCGTCTTTTCAAACTCAGATTACAGCCTGTCGGCATCAACGTCAATGACACCGATAAAAGAAGCAGTATTCCCGATTGAGAAAATTATGGCTATGCTGCCGAACGAATATATAATCATGGACAGACTCAGCAACAAATTTTTCCTTGCGAGTGTATGAAAAGGAGGTATTTTATGAAATTCATAAGTTTTGTTTCGAGATACATGAGCAGAGTTCTTTTTGCGGTCGTATATGTGCTTGATATACTCATATCCTATTATGCTTACGGACCTGAAACAGCACTGCTTGTATCATTGGGAATATTCTTCGGAATCAGCCTGCAATCCCTGCTTGCCCTTGCATTTCTCAGGGCGCATTCTCTTAAAAATTCGGAGAGTGACAAAGCTGCACTTCTGGAGCAGTGCATGGAGGAAGTTATCAGCCAGTACGGCAAAAACCGAAAAGTTAAGCTTTATATTTCCGATGACAATTCCCCCAATGCTTATACAGTCGGGTATAGTATTGTAGTTAGCAGAGGGCTTCTTGACACAAGAAACACTTCCATGATTAAGGCTCTTCTCAGTCACAGTTATTCACATATACTGAATTGTGATTCAATATTTGCCGCTCTGGTGCAGCTTAACAGTATTTTTGTTACCCTGTTTGTAGGAATTTCCTTTTTGTCATTATCAATGGGAGTAGTGATTTTCGGCTTTATCATTATTACAGCAATATGTTCAGGTTTCTGGGGTATCTTTTTCGGCAGGCATCTGAAAGACGGAATGCAGTTTCTGAGAAGAAACACTTTCAAGGCTGTATGTTTTATCCTGAACTTCATATCGGTAATGCTGACAAGAATGCAAGAAAGTGAAGCAGACAGATTCTGCGTGAGACTTGGCTTGTCAAACGGCTTGAAAGATTATCTCGAACAGTTTCAGAACGTCCCTGTCGGAAATCCAAAAGCGGAATTTTTGCTCGGAGTTCATCATGACTCTGTACTGCGCAGAATCGTTAAAATTGAAAAAGCAGAAAATTTTTACGGTCAGAATCAGAACACAAGCTATCAGAATATTTTCATATAGGAGGATTTTATTATGGGCAAAGGCAAGGAATTTGCAGTTAAAACAGCCGCTTTTCT
>AUXO011669460.1_pt1 | contig 11655 bp, 7 predicted proteins | sample 768731 | NCBI WGS metagenome assembly AUXO01 (sample SAMN02715735, study PRJNA202380) | gut metagenome | biome: sheep rumen | host: Ovis aries | place: New Zealand: Palmerston North | reverse complement strand
TAGATAACATTCACGGCACTTTCCCTTACGTCACTTCTTCTTCCCCTTTAGCGACTGCCATTCCTTTAAATACCGGTATGCCTTTAGATTGTGTTAACAATATCATCGGCATTGTTAAAGCTTACACAACTAGAGTTGGTGAAGGTCCTTTCCCTTCAGAAATTGAAAATGAAGAATTAGCTCATAAAATTAGAGAGAAAGGTCACGAATACGGGACTGTCACTAAGCGCCCTAGAAGAATTGGTTGGTTAGATATTCCTCAACTTAGATATGTTCATTCTATTTCAGGGGTAACTCACGTCGCTTTTATGTTATTAGATGTCTTATCTAGCGTTGATGAGATTAAATTGTGCGTCTCTTATTCTTTAAATGGAAAAGAAATTGATTATATGCCTTCCACTGTCGCCCAATTAAGTAAAGTGGAGACTAAATATATAACTCTTCCCTCTTGGAAAGAAGATATTTCTTCTTGTAGAAAATACGAAGACTTACCTTTGAACGCTAGAAGATACATCGAGAAAGTCGAAGAGTTAACCGGCTTAAAAGCTACCATAGTTTCTGTAGGTCCTGATAAAGAAGAAACTATTATCAGAGAGGATATTTTCTAATGATTGAAAGATACACTCCCTCGTGTTTAAAAAACCTCTTCTCTGATGAAAGCAGATTTAACACATATCTAGAAATAGAAATAGCTTGCTGTGAAGCTAACTGTAAACTAGGTATAGTCCCTATTTCTGATTTAGAGCTAATTAAAAAGAATGCGAAAGTCGATGTAAAAAGAATCAAAGAAATCGAAGAATTAACTAAACACGATGTCGTCGCTTTTACTAGACAGATTTCTGAAACTCTAGGAGAAGAAAGAAGATGGATTCATTACGGTTTAACTTCCACTGATATAGTCGATACTTCCCTTTCTTTACTTTATAAAAAAGCTAACGATTACATAGAGCAAGATTTGATTAAATTAATTGAAGAAGTTAAAAAGAAAGCTCTTGTTTATAAATTGACTCCTTGCATAGGTAGAACTCACGGCATGCACGCGGAAGTCACTTCTTTCGGGTTGAAGTGGGTTAGCTATTATTCTGAATTAAATAACGAATTAAAGAAATTTAAAGATATTAGAAAAGATATCGAAGTCTGCAAATTATCTGGAGCCTTAGGTAACTACGCTAATATAGATCCCTATGTTCAAGAATACGTCTCTAAGAAATTCGATTTGACTGACGCTTCTATTTCTACACAAGTTGTATCTAGAGATAGACATCAATATTACGCTTCAATATTAACTATCATCGGTTCAACTATCGAAAGAATCGCAACCGAAATAAGAAACCTCTCTAGAAGTGAAATCCAAGAAGTAGAAGAAGGTTTTGCCTCTACTCAAAAAGGTTCTTCTTCAATGCCTCAAAAAAGAAATCCTATCTCTTCTGAAAATCTAACTGGATGTTCTAGAATGCTACGAGGATATTTATTACCTATATTAGAAGATAATTCTCTCTATCACGAAAGAGATATCTCCCATTCTTCAGTAGAAAGAGTCGCTTTAATCGATATGATTACTCTTCTTACTTACATGGAAGAAAGAATGACAAAAGTCATTTCTAATCTCAACGTCTTCCCTTCTAATATGATTAGAAATATAGAATTAACTAGAGGAGCGATCTTTTCCCAAAGAGTTCTTTCTACTCTAATTTCTAAAGGTATGATAAGAGAAGAAGCTTATGATTTAATTCAACCTCTAGCGATGAAAGCTAGTCAAAGATTGATAGATTTTAAAGTAGAATTAAGTAAGATAGATGTCATTAATAAATATTTATCTAAAGAAGAATTAGATGAATTATTTACTTATGATTATTATTTAAAAAATGTAGATTATATCTACAAGAAAAACAATCTGTAAAATTCAAAGGAGATAGAAATCAATCTATCTCCTTTTATCATTTAGAAATTAATGAATTTAGAAGATATCTCTTCCAAATATTTCTTGTCGATTTCATCGAATGAATCAAATTCATCAGAGTCGATATCTAAGACTCCTTGCTTACCATCTTTAAATTTGAAGAAAGTAACTATCTCTGAATTAGTCGAAGAAGAACAAGCGATATGGTATGGAAGTAGGTGAACATTAGGAACTAATTGAGTTTCTTTTGTAGAAATGCACTTCCCACATACCCCTTTGCTAAAAGGAATTAAATCGCATCCTATACTTCCTAGATACATACCTAGATATAAAAGATCTTCAGCGTCCTTTTTTAAATAAACTCCGACCCAATCCATATATTTAAAATTAGTTTTAAGCATATTTAAAACGTGCGCTAATACAGTATCTCTATTAACGTAATAAGGAGGATTATTTATATAAGAATCTATGAAATTTACTATAGATTTATATTGTTCTTCTTTATTCATAGAAACATTATAAAAAATTTAAAAGAGATTATAAATAAACTTGCTTGTATATAAATATAAAAAGTAAGAGATGTTAATTAAAGATATCAAACATGAGAAAAGACCGCTTAAATAGCGGCCTTATTCTCAATAAGATTATTAGTCTTGGTTAACTTTACCAAATCTCTTAATGTCAGCGAGTCTTCTCTTAGCGTAAGCTTCGCAGTTTTGATATAACTCTTCAGCGTGTTCAGGGTTGAACTTAGGCAATTGAGCATATCTAGCTTGTTTCATTAAGAAGCCTCTGAACTTAGTCCAATCAGGTTCTTTAGAATCCATAGTGAGAGGATCTTTACCTAATGCAGCATTTCTAGGATCGAATCTGAATAACGGGAAGTAGCCGCATTCAACAGCTTCTTTCTCCATTAATTGAGAATTACCTAAACCACCTTTGATAGCGTGGAGTAAGCAAGGAGCATAACATAAGATTAAGGAAGGTCCATTGTAAGATTCAGCTTCTTTGAAGGCCTTGATGGCTTGAGCTTGGTTAGCACCTAAAGAGACATTAGCAACATAGACATGTTCATAAGCCATAGCGATTAAAGCTAAATTCTTCTTAGCTTCCTTCTTACCAGAAGAAGCGAATTCAGCAATGGCACCAGTTTGAGTAGACTTAGAAGCTTGTCCACCAGTGTTGGAATAGACTTCAGTATCTAAGACTAAGATGTTGACGTTTCTCTCATTAGCGATAACGTGATCTAATCCACCGTAACCAATATCATAAGACCAGCCATCACCACCGACGATCCATACAGATTTGTCGATGAGTTCTTTCTCGTGATCTAATAAAGCTTTGATACCTTCGTTTTTGCTAGCCTTAACTAATTCAATTAATTTAGGAGCTAATTCCTTAACGTAGTCTCTATCTTGATGTTTGAATTTGTCCTCAGCGATGATAGTGTGAGCGACGTAATCTTCTAAGCAAGCCTTTAATTCAGGTTCGCAAGCATCTTTGTTAGCTTCGATGATTTCAACGATTTGTTTGAGTTTGAAGTCGGAAGCGACTCTCATACCATAACCGTATTCGGCGTTATCTTCGAATAAGGAGTTAGCCCAAGCAGGACCAAATCCATCTTTATCAGTAGTGAAAGGAGATAAAGGAGTAGAACCATTGTAGATAGAAGAACAGCCAGTCGCGTTAGCGATCAACATATCTCTACCGAATAATTGAGAAGCTAATCTGTAGTAAGGAGCTTCACCACAACCTGCACAAGCACCGCAAACTTCATCGTAAGGTCTCAATAAAGAAACACCTTTTTCAGTATCGGTGGAGAATAAGCCAGGTTTGTTGTTGTCGACTACTTTGAATAAATAATCAGCAGCAGCTTCGTGTTCGAATTGAGTCTTAGCTTCAACCATCTTTAAAGCCTTTTCAGCTTTCATAGTTCCATCTTCTTGTTTGACCATCTTGCCAGGGCAAGCAATCATACAAACGCCGCAACCGACGCAGTTTCTAGGTGAAACTTGAATTCTGAATTTGAGACCTTTAACAGTAGCAGGACCCATCGCAGGTAAGACGTCTTCTCTTTCGTTTTCAGGTAAACCAGCGACTTCTTCATCAGTTAACATGAAGGCACGAATAGTGGAGTGAGGGCAAGCAAAGGCGCACTTTCCACATTGGATACATTTAGATTTATCCCAAACAGGTACGACATCAGCGATACTTCTCTTTTCTTTGAAAGAGTAGTCATTCTTCATAGTACCAGTTTCTAATTCCCACTTTCTGAAAGTGGAAACAGGTAAATCATAACCACCTAATTCACCGACGACATTCATATAAGTATCGAAATATTCATCGCCGATAGTTCTGTGTTTGAAGACAGTTCCTAAATCCTTCCAAGCGGGATCGACTTTAACTTCGACTAAGCCATCAGCACCAGAATCGATAGCATCCCAGTTAGCTTTAATAACTTCTTCGCCTTTCTTAGCGTAGGTCTTAGCAGCCATATCTTTCATCAACTTCTTAGCTTCTTCAAAGTCCATGATGTTAGCAAGTTTGAAGAAGGAAGCTTGTAAGATGGTGTTAGTGTGTCTACCCATGTGGCACTTAGCAGCTAACTTATTAGCGTCGATGATATAGAATTTAGCGTTGTGGATAGCTAAATCGTGTTTCATCTTTTCAGGCATGACCTTAACTAATTCTTCAGCAGATAAATCGGTGTTAAGTAAGAAGGTGCCGCCATCTTTCAAATCTTTAACGATATCAAATTTATAAATGTAAGAATCCAAGGAGACGGAAATGAAGTCCGCGTGTTGGATGTAGTAAGTGGAGTGAATAGGTTCTTTACCGAATCTCAAGTGAGATCTAGTAACACCACCGGATTTTCTAGAGTCATAAGCGAAGTAAGCTTGGACGTATTGACCAGTAGCATCGCCGATAATCTTACAAGAAGACTTGTTAGCACCGACAGTACCATCAGAGCCTAAGCCGTAGAATAAGCAAGCTCTTGCGCTAGTATCGATGTGATAAGATTCATCAACAGGGATAGATAAGTGGGTGACATCATCGTTGATACCAACAGTGAATGAATGCCAATGTTTACCATCTAAGAAATCAAAGATAGATTTGATGTGCTTAGGTTGAGTATCTTTGGAAGATAAACCGTAACGGCCACCGATAACTTCGATATCTTTTCTACCTTCTTGATATAAAGCAGCGACGACATCTAAATATAAAGGTTCACCAACGGAGTTAGGTTCCTTAGTTCTATCTAAGACAGCAATCTTCTTAACGGTAGCAGGGATAGCCGCAGAGAATAATTTAGTGGAGAAAGGTCTGTAGAGGTGAACTCTAACAACACCGACCTTTTCACCTTTAGCGGTCAAATCTTTAACAACTTCATGAGCAGTTTCAGCGCCAGAGCCCATCAAGACTAAAACCTTGGTCGCATCTTTAGCACCTTCGTAAACAAAAGGAGCGTAATATCTACCAGTTAATTCAGAAGTTAATTTGAAGTACTTTTCAGCGACTTCAACAATGTGAGCGTTGTGTAAGTTTTGAGCTTCCCAAGTTTGGAAGACGGTATCGTCGTTTTCCGCACCACCTCTAGTGACAGAATGACCGTGAGGATTTAAGGCGTGTTCTTTGAAATCCTTGACAGCTTCTTGATTTAAGAGGGATTTCCAACCTTCATCTTCGACAAATTCAACTCTTTGAATTTCGTGAGAGGTTCTAAAACCATCGAAGAAATGTAAGACGGGAGCGTGAGCTTCAATAGCGATTAAGTGAGCCATAGGAGCTAAATCGGCAACTTCTTGAACGGAAGCGGAGTTAATCATAGTGATACCGGTTTGTCTGCAAGCGTAGACATCGTTGTGATCACCAAAGATTGATAAAGCTCTAGCCGCTAAAGATCTAGCAGCGACATGTAAGACGACAGGTAACTCTTCACCGACCCATTTGTAGATGTTAGGAATCATCAAGAGTAAACCTTGAGAAGCGGTGTAGGTAGTAGCTAAAGCACCAGCTTGAGCAGCACCGTGAACTGAGCCAGAAGCACCAGCTTCAGATTGAAGTTCGACTACATCGACTTTGTTACCAAAGACATTTTTCTTTCCTTGAGTGGAAAAAGCTTCGACACCTTCCGCCATAGGTGAAGAAGGAGTGATAGGATAGATGGCTGCTACTTCAGTAAATAAGTAGGAGCCCATAGCAGCGGCAGTATTGCCGTCTACTGACTTAAAATACTTTTTGTAAGACATATTGTTCCTCCATTTGTCATTATATAACTTACAAGATTAAAAATTCAGTAAAAATTTGCATATTTATTAAATATTAATATTTAATATATAACAACGATGCATTTCTCTTACTTGATAATAAGAAGACATTATAAAGAATTTTCATCGATTTAATTATAAAATAAAAATGTTAGATACATAACTACTTTCGTACTTTTTATGATATCAACATAATAAAAAAATAATAATTTAATATTAAACTCTTCTGTAAGTTTATCTCTTCACAATAAAATTTTCCCTTTAGCAAGTAAAAAGCGAGTTATTAATCTAAACTCGCTTTTAGTTCTAAAAGTTGATCTCTATATAATGCCGCCTGCTCAAAATCCAAGTCTGATGCAGCTTTTTTCATAGCTTTAGTAAGCTCGTTAATCATCTTCAAAGTCTCTGATTTAGTTAACTTACCATTTTTAGAAATAACATCTACGACTTTCTTGTTCTTATCGTAGAGTCTAACCGGTTCTATTAAAGGCTTAGCGATAGTTTTAGGAACTATATTGTGTTCTTTATTGTATGCTTCTTGAATAGTTCTTCTTCTATTAGTTTCATCTAGAGCTTCCTTTATAGATTTAGTGATCGAATCTGCGTACATGATGACTTTACCATGATCATTTCTAGCCGTACGACCTATCAACTGAATTAGAGATCTAGTCGAACGCAAGAAGCCTTCTTTATCCGCATCTAAAATAGCTAATAAAGAAACTTCAGGAATATCTAAACCTTCTCTTAACAAATTGATACCAACTACCACATCGTAGTCGCCTTTTCTAAGTTTATAAATAATTTCTGTTCTCTCTAAAGTCTTAATCTCATGTTGCAAATAAGCGACTTTAATTCCCTTTTGTTTAAAGAAATCAGTTAAATTCTCCGCATCGTTAATAGTCAGAGTACATACGATTACTCTCTCGTTTTTATTAATTCTATCTTGAATCTCATTTAACAAATCATAAACAGGGTTAGATTTATTAGATCTTACTTCAATAAGAGGGTCTAATAGACCTGTAGGTCTAATAATTTGTTCGACGTAACTGCCTTCTGATTGTTCTAATTCCCAATCTCCAGGAGTAGCAGAAGTACAAATCATAGATTTAACTTTCGCGAAGAATTCTTCAAAACGCAAAGGTCTATTATCTAAAGCCGAAGGCAATCTAAACCCATAATCTACAAGTACTTGTTTTCTAGATCTATCCCCGTTAAACATCCCGTTAAATTGAGGAATAGTAACGTGAGATTCATCCACGAAATATATGACATCTTCATCTAGATAATCTAATAAGCAGAAAGGTTCTTCGCCTTCTTGTCTTCCTTCGATATGGCGGGAATAATTTTCTATACCTGGACAAAAGCCAAACTCTTCCATAGATTCTATGTCGTGTCTAGTACGCATGTCTAGTCTCTCTTCTTCCAAAAATTTACCTTGCTGATGGAATTCATGAAGTCTGATAGTTAATTCTTCTCTAATTCGTTTACATGCTAAACGAACTCTCTCCATAGTAGCAGCGTGTTCATCAGCGGGGAAAATCATAAAATAATCCGAAGATTTTACAAATTCCCCTGTCGTTAATTTCACTTCGTCCATCTCTTCGATTCTGTCTTCTTCATCTAAATAAACTCTGATGCAGGTTTCATCAGTAGTAAAAGGAGCGATTTCTAGAACCCCACCAGTGTATCTAAATGTACCGGGAGTTAAAGACATGTTATTTCTAGTGTATTGAGATTGAATTAACTTCCCCATGACATCTTTGATATCGAGAACATCTCCCTTTCTTAAGTCGAAGATTAAGTTGTTGTATTCACGAGGATCATCTAGACCGTAAATAGATGCTACAGAAGCGACGATAATAGTATCTCTTCTAGATAAAACTGAATTGATAGCTGAACCTCTCATCATATCAATTTCTTCATTTTGTACAGCTTCTTTATCAATGTAAGTATCAGTTTTAGGAATGTAAGCTTCCGGTCTATAAAAATCGAAATTAGATATGAAATACTCTACTCTGTTATGAGGAAATAATTCTTTAAATTCCGCGTATAATTGTGCTGCTAAAGTCTTGTTATGAACTAAAACTATAGCTGGTCTTTGAGTTTTTTGAATAATGTTAGCCATAGTAAAAGTCTTACCTGTGCCTGTAGCACCTAAAAGAACTTGAACTCTTCTTTTTTGTTCAAGACCTTTGACTAATTCATCGATGGCGCTAGCTTGATCTCCTGAAGGAGAATAAGGCGCTTCTATTTTAAATGGTATAAATTCTTTTGTCCTCATTATTTTAAAGATTCATCAATGACAAATTCCAACTCTTGGTTGTAACCTTGATTATACAATTTATTCATTTCCCCATATAAAGCATATAGAGTTCTAGTATCGTAATTACCGTTAACAGTTAAACCGTTACTATCTTTAAATTCACCTTGGAATTTAGTGATAGCCTCTGAGTAAGTATTACAAGTAGAATACCCATCTAAATATTTAATCGAAGTTAAAACACTCTGTTCTTGAAGGTAAGTTAATCTATAAGAAGATTCCATATAAGGAGAGCGAACCAAGTTATTGTAATATTTGTAATAACTAGTATCGGTATATGTATCAGGAGTAATACCTACTCCTTGAATGCAATTTCCTAAAGGAGTTAAAACTTTCTCGGTAGTAATTTTTAACACACCGTAAGTTTTAGATAAATCTTTGATTTTTATTATTCTTTGTTGAACACCTTTTCCGTAAGAATTAGTGCCGTAAACCTTCGCTCGTCCATTTTCTTTCATAGCGTTAGAGAATAATTCAGTGCAAGAAGCAGAATTACCATTTAATAAAATGGAGATATTTTTAACTTTATCTTTACCAAAACGAGGAGCACCTTGAGTTGAAGCAGATTCAGTGACTTGTCCCTTATTGTTAATTACTGAATAAATCTGCTTATTAGCATCTAAAAATAGAGAAGATAAAGTAGCGCCATCTACAGTGTATCCTCCTCCGTTATCTCTACAATCAAAAACTAGAGATTCAATAGTATTATTAGTATCAATAAAAGATTGAACTTCATCTAAAACCGCTGAAGAAATCGCTGTAGGGTTATTTCCTATAAAGGTGGAAATATTTAAAACTAACAGCTTTTTATTTCCATCTTTTTTAATTTCTTTAACAGGGACTACTTTAGCCTCTCCCGCTTTTGAAGTAATGACTTTTTCTTTACCATCTTTAGTGATGATTTTAAAAGAAAGTTCATCGTTTTCATTCTCCGCTTTCATACCTGATGTAGCTTGGTCAGGAGTAATATCTTCAATATTTATATATTCTCCATCGTTCTTTTTAAAAGCGTAGATTAAATCACCTATTTCTCCACCTTTTTCTTTGTATTTACCATCGTATAAATCTACGATTAAATTTCCTCCGACATTTCTACCTAAAGAAGGTAAATAAGCGTAAGAAGGGCGGGAAGAAAAACCGAAAACCCCCGAGTAAGTATCAGTGATTCCTAAATCTGAAGCAGACTCTCCATAAGCAGTGTAAGGATCGTTATAAAAAGATAAATTTCCCCACGCTCTTAAAGAAGAAAAGACTTGTGATAAATCATTTTTATGTTCATCTAAATACAACCATTTAGATGATAATTCGTTATATATTAATCTATCTTCTGCCGATTGTAAAAAAGAGGTGTTAAAACAAAAGTGCGTAATTAAACCACCCGCTACCCCTCCAACAACAAAAGCAGCAACAGAAGCGGTTAAAATAGAAATAATTCTCTTCTTCCTTCTTTTTCTACTAGCATCTAAAGAGACGACTCTTCTATCCTTCTCTTCTTCGCTTAGTACTCTTGGTCTTTCTTCATTCATGCTTTTTATTTAACTAAATTTAATTCTTTAATCTTAATAGATAAAGTAAAATCTAATCCACCTTCTTTTTTGAAGACTAGATTCAAATAAGGTTCTTTATAATCTACGGATTTTAAATTTTTTCCTTGTAAAGATTTTACATTTAATCTCTCGATAGATTCATTAGGTTCAATAACAAAATTAACTTCTTTTTTAATAAAGAGCACTTTCTTAGTAAAAGAGAGATTTAATTTATTATCTTTCTTTTCAATTTTTACAGGAACTTGTCCTATAAATTTACTCAACTGTTCTATTTCTTTTTCCATAATAAGCTCGACCTTTCTTCTATTCTACTTCTTTTTATGAATAAATCTATTTTCATAACGTATTTCTCTATTGATTCTATATGGTATTTTTCTAAAGCCTTCCCCGTTAACTTCACTTCCTTGAAGGATGGTAACAAAAGCTTTAGGATCTTCTCTAAAAACGATCTTTTGAATATCATCATATTCTCTTCTAGAGAAGACTGATAGAACCATAGTTCTAGTTTCACCAGTGTATCCACCTTCGCATTCAGCTAGAGTAGTTCCTCTTTCTAAAGATGTATTAATAGCATCAGAAATTTCTTGCCATTTAGAAGAAATGATTATAGCTACGTAAGAATCGTTAGATATATATAATTTTCCTATTAGAGTTGCACAAGCATACGCTGAAATTGAACCTATAATAACTGGAGCAATATTAGGAACAAAGGCGGTGTTCAATAAGATGATTATCGCATCGATAGCAAAGCTAGTTACAGAAGCAGAAATGTAGAAATATTTAGTTAAAGACAAAGAAAAGACATCAGTTCCGCCTGTACTTCCTCCGCCTATAAATGTACATCCGCATCCTATTCCTACCATAGCTCCTCCAGCTATACCACAAACTAGGAAAGTAGCTAAAGGTTCATTAGGGAACAGATTCTCAATATTGAAGAATGTAGTATTATTTCTAACTTGACTAAAGATAAATAAGAACCCTGTATAAACTGCTGAAGATAACAAAGTCTTCAAAGTGAATCTCGCTCCTAAAAGAACAAAACCTAAGACAAATAAAGCCCACTGGAAAACAGTAATAACAACATTAGCGTCCCAACCTAGAGACATGTTTAAAACAACACCAATACCGGCAACCCCTCCGGAAACGATGTTATAAGGAATTAGGAAAAATTCATCCCCAGCCGCTAAAACTATCGAACCTAAAATTATGAGGAAATATTTCCACAATGCTTTTAAGATATGGCCTTTAGTAAAATCATTTCTAATATCTAAGAAGGCCTTTTTTAAATTAAAGTTTTCTTTCATTTTTAAAATTCTTCTTCAAGTAATCTTTGATAAAACCGTCGATTTTTCCGTTCATCACTTCTTCGACGTTTACTTCTTTGTAGGGGTTATCTGAATCTCTTTCATCTCTTACCAAAGTGTAAGGACAGAAGACATATGAACGGATTTGACTACCCCATTCAATATCTTTCTTCTCTCCTCCAATCTTCTTAAGTTGAGCTTCTCTTTCCGCTTCTTTTTTAGCGAATAGTCTCGACTTAAGTAAAGCCATCGCTGTTTCTAAATTGGCTAATTGGTCTCTTTCAATTTGACAAGTGACCACAATTCCTGAAGGTAT
>AUXO010695010.1_pt1 | contig 11655 bp, 11 predicted proteins | sample 768731 | NCBI WGS metagenome assembly AUXO01 (sample SAMN02715735, study PRJNA202380) | gut metagenome | biome: sheep rumen | host: Ovis aries | place: New Zealand: Palmerston North | reverse complement strand
CCGTCATAATATCCTTGTGGTGGAAGATGCTGCACAGGCCATTGACTCCTACTATAAGGGCAAACCGCTGGGCGGTATCGGTCATTTCGGGTGCTTCTCGTTCCACGAGACCAAGAACGTGACTGCCGGTGGTGAAGGAGGTCTGCTGTGCGTGAATGACGAGCGTTTCATCCGTCGCGCGGAGATTATATGGGAGAAGGGTACCAACCGTGCGGAGTTCTTCCGTGGCATGGTGAACAAGTACGGCTGGGTGGATACCGGCTCCAGCTTCCTGCCGTCGGAGATTAACAGTGCCTTCCTCTGGGCACAGTTGGAGAGCCTTGATACCATTCAGGCTCGCCGCAAGGAAATCTGGAACATGTACCATGAGGGTTTGAAAGACCTGGCAGCAAAGGGATGCTTCTTGATGCCGGATATGCCTGGCTATGCCACCAACAATGCCCACATGTTCTATATCGTGTGCCGCAATCTGGAGGAACGCACAAAGCTGATTGCCTATTTGAAGGAAAACGAGGTGTTGGCAGTGTTCCACTATCTGAGCCTACATCTGAGTGAGTACTATAAGGAGAACCATGTTGGCGAGATCCCTGAGTTGCCCAACTGCGACAGGTTTGCAGACTGCCTTGTTCGTCTTCCTATGTACTATGAGTTGAAGGATGAAGATGTTGCATTGGTTATCATGAAGATTAAGGAGTTTTTTCAAGATCGATAAGAGAGTTTTAACATAATAATGTCTCAAGAGCGCGATAGCGTTTAAAACAATACACTACTATCAATGTCAAAAGTTCTTGTTTTATCAACAACAGATTCCCATCTTGGAGGACAGGGCTGGTCGATGGCAGAACTCTGTAAGCATAGAGGGCACGAAGTGTGTTTTATCTGTTTGCGAAAAACGATGCCTGATACGAAAAACTTTTTTTTTGACGAAGGCAACAAATGGAATCTTAGGCGCTTTTTTTTCTTGGCTTATGATAAGTTCTTTAGAAACATTATGTCGCCTGATCCAATGTATAGTTTTCAGTCTGCTGGCCTCTCGTATATATCAGCTAGGCATATACTTCAAAAGTGCCCTTTTAAACCAGATGTAATTATTATTACTTGGGTGGCTACTTTTCTTACGCCAAAAGTCATCAGAGAGCTATACGATAAAACCCATGCGAGAATGGTGATGCCAATGATTGATGAAGCTTTATTTGGTGGATTATGTCATTATCACTGTGATTGTAATGAGTTTTTGAGAGGATGTAAGTCATGCCCTCACGTGAAGAGACTAAAGTGTCTTCCAAGACGGACTATGAAGGAGAAAATAAGGTACTGGACAGAGATGCCTTTTCATTCAATGGCGTCAGGCTATGACACTGGAACTGCGAGAGTAACCCCTTTTCTTAAAAATGGGATATTCCATACAACAGAAACAGTCGCAGACTGTACGCCAGTGTATTCCAAGAGTGAGGCCAGAAAGTTCTTTGGGGTTAAGGATAATGACTTCGTAATGTTTACTGGTGCCAACTCTCTTGGAGAAAAACGTAAAGGGATTCATATTCTTATCGAGGCTTGTAATTTGATGGCTGAAAAAATAGATAGTAGCAGAAAAGTGACACTTCTTGTTTTGGGCAATGGTTCCAGCACTGTAAAGGAGAGAATAGATAAACGTATTAATACGGTCGCAGTTCCATTCTTACCCAAAGAAGATTTCTTTAAGGCTTATTATGCTTGTGACATTTATGTATCGCCGTCGTTGGCCGATTCTGGTCCAATGATGATTAATTATGCAATGGCCTGTGGGCGGCCTTCTGTCGCTTTTCCCATAGGTTGTGCAGTAGATTTTATCAATGACGATACGGGGTATATCGCAGAATATGGTAATGCACGTCAGTTTTGTGATGGTATTCTGTACTTCTACAATAAGACAGCTGATGAAATGCATGGTTATATTGACTCTTGTCAGAAGAAACTGAGTGAATTTAAAGATGCTTGGCCTAATGCACTTAAGGCTGCATTGGGCGAGTGAAGTGTTTAATCATATCCTCATAACACAGAGTTAGTTATGATAATGTATTTAAAAAATGCTTGGTCGGTATTAAAAAAAGAAGGGCTTCTATTCATTCTGTTTCTTGCGGCCTGTTTTACCCATAATATGGATGATGGGTCAATTGTGTATTTTGGATTGACATTAATTCTTTTGGCATGTGCTGTCATTGGGAAGGTAGGAAAATATTATGATGTTACAGTAACATTCCTGTTGTTTTTTGCTCTATCCTACACTCTCTTGTACCCTCACTTCGATTGGGCTAATGCAATTAGGACGTTCTTAGGGCCACCACTTTTTTATATGTATGGTAGATATATGGTTGCTCGGGTAAAGTATAATGAAAACGACTTGATGAAGATCTTGTTATTAATGATTGTCAGCCTTTCTTTTCCATTGTGGTGGGCAGTGATAAGTAATATGCTTCAGGGTAATATAGTTTCAACTACAAGTGATGTTGGTGCAAGATGGCTGGTTACATGGGGGCAATCAAAGATGGCAGCAGCCACACTATATGGTTTGATTGCATCATTTGGTCTATGTGGCCTAGGCGTTTTCTTTATGATGAAAGCTGAACTTAAAGACATTACACGATGGCTTTTCTTAGTTTGTGGTATATGCTCAATATTATCAGTTCTATATCTCATAAACAGGGGAGGATTAGTTATTGCTATAACTGGTTTAGTCGTGGCTATTTTTTACAGGTCTCATGGTAACGTAGGTAAATTCCTGTTGTTCGCAGCTTTTGTATTTATCATCTTTGCATTGTTTTTTTCGGAGAATATTCTTCCGAGTGAATTTGCTGAGTCATATTCTGAGCGAGAAAGCGTGGTCGAAGGTGGAGATAGAACTTGGCGTTGGATTGATGCTATCTCGAGAATGTTCTATATGCCGTTTGGCTGGGTTAACGGTAGTTCTGTACCTTATGGCTATGTACATAATACCTGGTTGGATATCGCTAGAGATGCGGGCATCTTTCCGTTCATTTTATTCTTGCAGCCTACTATCCAATCCATAAAAACAGGAATCAGGCTGATTAAAACAAAAGATAATAATCTGTGTTTGTGTCTCATTACCTTATATGTTTGCGTCTTCTTCGCTTATTTTATTGAGCCTGTTTTTGAATCCAATATATTTCATATAATGCTATTCACATGGTTGTGGGGGGTAATGAAGGAATACTCATTGATTACGACCAAGCGTGTTAGCTTAGTATGATCTTTTAATGCTACCCTTTGACATTTATTTCTACCTAATGTGTATGTTCTGGGGCATTGGTTACCAATATAGATTCAACTTGAAAAATGGAATATCCTAAAGTATTAGTCATATCGAACAACAGTTTCTCGTTGTCGAACTCCAACGGCCGGACATTGGGCCTGCTGTTCAAAGGCTGGCCAAAAGATAAATTGGCACAGTTCTGTATCACAACAGATGGCCCGGATTGGGAAATATGTGATAATTATTTTTGCGCTTCCGATAGAGATGTTTTGAAAACTACGATTAAACTTAAACCGATTAAGCGAAATGATTTGACGTTATTTGAGGCAAGCAATAATCCTGCAGCGAAGCGAATAAAGCGTACTCCCATCAAATCACTAATCCGCCATTTATTGTGGCGCATAGGTATATGGAGCAATGGGGATTTTAAAAGATGGGTAAAGGATTTTTCTCCAGAAATAGTGATGATTCAAAGCGGTGACACGGCATTTACTCACGATTTAGCTAGAAGTATAGCCGATCGTTTTCGCGCGAAACTACTGTTCTTTAATACCGAGGGGATTTATTTCCTTAAAAAGAATTATTTATATAAAGGCTTTTTTGATACCCTTTTTTTTCCAATATACCATTGGATATATAAACGATCATATAGGAGAACAATGCAAAGAGCATCATACGCCTTTTATTTGAATGATTTAATAAAACAAGATAACGATTTCATTTTTAATGTTCCTGGAGAGGTTATTTATAATACTTCCGAACTCACTCCTACACCATTCGTGTTTAACCAAACTGCACCAGTTATATCGTATTTTGGTAATTTTGGATATGACCGTTCAACGGTTTTAGTGCAGGTGGCTGATATCTTAAAAAGGATGGGTATTCAAACGAAGATTAACGTTTATGGCAAGGGATTCCCAGAGATAGAGGAGAGACTGAAGAGGTGTGACGGAATTATCTTCCATGGTTTCGTCCCGTATGAAAAAATCAAAGAGGTTATAAGCAGAAGTGATATAGTCTTGCATGTAGAATCGCAAGATGAGAAGTTCGCGGAGAGTTTGAGATACGGGTTCTCGACCAAAATAGCAGATTGTTTGTCATGTGGCAGACCATTCTTACTTTATGCCTCCCCAAACATTGCTTGTGCACAATATCTTATTAAGAATGATTGTGCGTGGTTTGCAGATAGTGCAAATGGAGTTAAAGAAGCTATCCTATCACTAATTTATAATTCTGAAGAAAGGGAAAGAAGGCTATTCAAGGCTGACCAAGTAGCGAAGCGGAACCATAATATAAATAAGAATAGTAAAGAATTCCAAAATCAATTAGTAGTGTTATACCTAAAATAGCATTATTAAATCATATGCAATATATGCAATAAATAATTACATTTATGAATATAGCAATTATTATCGCCGGAGGTTCCGGTAGCAGGATGGGACAAGACATACCCAAACAGTTTATTAACGTATATGATAAGCCTATTCTAATCTATACACTAGAAGGCTTTCAGAGACACCCGATGGTAGATGCCATTGAGGTGGTTTGCCTAAATGGTTGGCATGATGTATTGTGGGCTTATGCTCATCAGTTTAATATTGATAAACTAAAGTGGGTTGTCCCCGGTGGTAATACTGGTCAGGAAAGTATAAGAAATGGTGTCTATAATTTGGAAGACAAAGCTAAAGAGGATGATATCATTATCATTCATGATGGTATTCGCCCACTAGTGGACGCAACAGTGCTAACTGATGTTATTCAGAAGGCTAAAGAATTTGGAAATGGTGTTACATCACTCCCTTATAACGAACAAATCTTCATTGTGAATCCGGAGGACGGAAATACCACCAAGCAGTATATTCCTCGCGAGACACTAAGGAGAGTTTCAACCCCGCAGGCATACAAGTTTGGAAGATTGGATAGTGCTTATCATGAAGCTTATGAGAAGGAGATAGGCATTTATGGATCTTCATATACTAATACTATGATGGTGGAATTGGGTGAGACCCTGCATTTTGCCGCAGGTTCTGATAAGAATATTAAGTTGACAACCAAAGATGACCTTGAAATGTTTAAAGGCTATCTAAAAATGGATAAGGATAGTTGGCTTAAATGAAAATCTCAAATTTATGACATACGTTATTATTATTGCAGGCGGTGTTGGAAATCGGGTTGGCGCTGGAATTCCTAAACAATTCATAGAAGTTTTGGGCAAACCAATTATTGCTTATACAATGGAGCATTTCCAGAACCATCCTGATATTGATTATATTGAGCTGGTTTGTGTAGACGGATATCAAGAGCATTTGAAGGATATTGCAGAATATTATGGGATTACCAAGGTTAAAAAGATAGTGAAGGGTGGTTCCGAATATGAACTGTCAATCATGAATGGGGTGGCTGGGCTTGAAGGAATAGCTAATCCAAATGATGTTGTTATCATACATTGGGCGGCGTCACCATTCATTAATGAAGAAATGATCACGGACAATATTCGTGTTTGTAAAGAAAAAGGAAATGCTATAACAGCAAGTTATTCCTACCTACTTTATGGTTCAAATGATGGTGATTGCGCAATGAAGGCAATCAATCGGGAGTCTTTTATGACACTTTCTGCACCTCAGTCATTCCTTTATAAGAATGTTATAGATCTTTATAAGCAGGTAGAGGAAAAGCATTTGTTCGAGACTATAGAGGAGCATCATACTACAGTTTTCATGGCAGAACTTGGAATTCCACTCTTTTTCTCAAAGGGTAGTCATACGAATATTAAGATAACGACTAAAGAAGATATAGATCTATTTAGAGGCTATCTCTTAAACCTAAAATATCAAGAAGATTAATATTAGTATGGATAGTATTCAAACAACAGGAGGCATCCTACATCCGTCCGATCTTGAATTTATAAACAATTGTATTTGTGAAGTATTCGATTGCGAGCCATCACAAATAACAGAATTACAGCCTTTGCAAAAAGGACTTTCTAATTCTGTCCTTTCCTTCCGTTATAATGGTGGCAAGTATGTTTTTCGTTATCCAGGTTTAGGTTCAGAAATACTGATAGACCGTGGCAGAGAATCCATTATCCAAAAGCAGATTGAAGACGCAGGAGTAGATACGTCATTAGTTGCTATGAGCGTTCGTTATGGATGGCGTATATCTCGTTTTGTTGAAACGCGAACTTTTAATTATCATGATGTGAATGATATGGTGAGAGGCATTATACAGCTCCGAAAACTTCATGCAGTCCGTCCTAAAGTAAGATGGGAGTTCGACATCAAGGAGAAATGGGAATCTATCCGTGATATGACGCCAGCAGACAAGTATGGTGAGAACTTCACCCAGTTCCCTGAATTCAAAGAAATCAAAGATCGGATTTACAAGTTGTATGAGTTGGCCAAGAAAGACGGTCTTAGGAAGTGCCTCACCCATGGCGATTGCCGCGACGAGAATTTCTTAATCAATGACCATGAGATACATCTCATTGACTGGGAGTATGCAGGTTATGGCGATCCTGGATTTGATATTGGTACATACGTTTGTGGTGGAGACCACTCTGAGGAAGAGGTAGATAGAATTCTCTTCACCTACTTTGGCCGCAAGCCGTTTCCTAAGGAACAGCGCCATTTCTATGCATATATTGCTATCTCTGGTTTCTTTTATATGCACTGGACTATGTACAAGGAGTCTCAGGGCCAGGAGATAGGTTACCTGAAACCATTGTGGTATCATTTCGCTAAGGAGTATAGTAACAAAGCACTTCCATTATATAACGAATAAAACGACTGCGATATGACATATATAGTATTAGTAGCAGGCCAGGGAAAGAACCTTCATCCATTAACATTGAGCCATCCTAAGACCCTGTATAAACTGGATGGAAATACTACTGTTCTCCAGCGGCTGGTTCGTTCAATCCGTAAGTATGACAAAGAAGCAGAGATTATTGTTGTGGTTGGCTTTATGTACAAGCATATTCAAAAGGAATTGGAAGATGATAATGTTATCTTTGTCCATAACCCTTTCTATGCAGCCACAAGTTCGATGGGCTCTCTTTGGTTTGCCAAAGGCTATCTGCAGCGAGAGAATGTAACGATTATCAATGGCGACATTGTAATGAGTGACAATCTGATGAATGATATCGTTTGTTCACATACTGATGTGCCTTATGTACTGTTGGATAGTAAAAAAACTGACGGGAATAAGTATAATGTTCAGGTTCAGGGCGAAAAGATATGCGTGATGAGTAAGAATCTCACAGAGTTTATTGGGAATTACGCAAGTGTTACAAAACTGGATGCTGTATCATCCCGCTTTGTTCTCGAGCAATTAGACCAAATGGTCAATGATGGTATGTACAACCTGTTCTTTGAGGATGCTCTAGTGCAGATGATTTTTGATAAGAACTTTGAGCTGTATTATAAGGATATAAAGGATTTTCAATGGACAGAAGTTGATAACGTGGATGATCTCTTAATTGCACGAGAAATACAGTCAAAAATAAATCAATAATTATGAAGGAAATGACTTTAAGAGAAGTACAGTTATTCGGCCTTGAAATATTGAAGGACGTTCATAGTTTCTGTACCTTAAATGGGATTAGATATTCTTTGGCCTATGGTACTTTATTAGGCGCAATACGGCATAAAGGATTTATTCCATGGGATGATGATATTGATATTGTAATGCCTCGTCCCGATTATGAAAGATTTTGTAATTCTTTCACATCAGATGCTGGTTATGATATTTTTTCCCCTATCGCGGGTGACTGTTACCTTGGCTATGCAAGGGTATGTGACCTGAAGAGGACGTGGGTTCATTCAATGCCGTGGTGTAAGCAAAGTCCAACGGGTATGTGGATTGACATTTTCCCGATTGATGGTATAGATATTAATCGTGATAGTAACGTCGATTTCCAATATCTAAGCAATTTGGAGAAAAGAAGATATATAGCACGTATGCCTAAAGACAATCTTAAGCGGTTGATGCCTTTTAAAAGGCAAATTCGCACTATGGCAAAAAAAATATTATTCTGCTGGACAAATATAGAAAAGATTGTTAGTGAGTATGATAACTGTATAAAAAGGGTAGATTTCGAAAGTTCAGACTTTTGTGGAAATAGGTCGATTCTTGCTTACTATCAAAAAGAGAGATATAATCGTTCTCTTTTTGATAGTTATATTGATATAGAGTTTGAAGGTAAAATTTTTAAATCAATTGCAGGTTATGACGAGTTTCTACGAACTATTTATGGAAACTATATGCAGTTACCTCCAGTTGAAAAAAGAGTGAGACATCCACAAGAAATGTATTGGGTATGAATAATATTGAAAAAAGGCATCCTCTGTATCAAGAGGATTTAGATGCAATACTTGGTGTTAAAGATATTGATCATCTTAGAGGTAAACGCTTTCTGATAACGGGAGCAACTGGACTGATTGGTGTTTGCCTGATTGATGCTTTGATGAGAATCAACAAGAAAGATGCAAGAATTGAAATTTACGCTGTAGGACGCAGTAAGGAGAAGGCGGCTGCACGACTAGGTGATTATTATAATGATATTCATTTCCATTTTGTCGAACAGGATGTCAGGCAAGCATTGCCCGTTTCGTTAGAGGTAGATTTCATTATACCTTTAGCCAGCAATACTCATCCTATGGCATACTCACAATATCCAATTGAAACAATAGAAATAAATGTGAAAGGTGCGGAATATGCGCTTCAAAAGGCATTAGAATGCGGTGCAACAGTGCTTTATCCGTCAACGGTAGAAGTGTATGGTAATGCTATCGGAGATGATGTTTTCACTGAAGATTATACGGGGAAACTGAACCTCTCAAATGCTCGTTCTTGCTATACAGAGTCTAAACGAGTTAGCGAGGCGCTATGCCAATCATATATAGCTGAACGCGGTGCGAAAGTAAAAATTGTAAGGCTGAGTCGTATATTTGGGCCTACAATGTTGATGAGTGATACTAAGGCTTCTTCTCAGTTTATTATCAAGGCCTTGAATAGGGAAGATATCGTATTGAAAAGCGAGGGAAATCAATATTTCAGCTATACTTATGTTGCAGACGCAGTAAGTGCTATGCTTTACGTGCTTCTGCATGGAGAGAATGGAGTAGCTTATAATATTTCAAACGAAGCATGTGATGTCCGATTGAAGGAATTTGCCTCATTATGTGCCGATTGGGCGGGCAAAGAGGTGGAATTTGAACTGCCTACAGACGTCGAAAGAAAAGGCTTTTCTGTAGCAATGAAAGCAATTCTTAATAATTCGAGAATTAAATCTATTGGGTGGATGCCCAACTACGATATAAAGAATGCCCTCAATAGAACACTTACAATATTGAGCAAATAATGAAGTCAGAAAGTCAGATAATGAGTGAGTTGTCGCACAAAACTCACTTTTTGAGGGAACTAACGGAAGAGGAGTCAAAGGCATTAAAGCAGGCAATCCTTAATATATATAAAGATGTGGCAAAGTTGTGCGACAAGCACGGATTAACCTATATGATGAGTGGAGGTACTTGCTTAGGAGCAATCAGGCATCAGGGCTTTATTCCTTGGGATGATGACCTTGATATAATGATGCCAAGAAAGGATTATGACCAACTGATACAATTGTTGGAAGCTGGCGAATTAGGTGAGAAATATGAATTTACTTATCCTAATGCCAAAAAGGATGCTAATACGGTTTTTCTGAAAATCTTTAGAAAAGGGACAAAGGATGTAGAAATTGCAAATGTAAATACTCCATTCCCTAAAGGCGTTTATATTGATGTGTTTGCAATAGACAGTGTCCCTCAAAGTAATATAGGAAAGAAAGTAAAGGGCTTTATTGCAAATGTTATTCAGTATATAGCGATTGCGCGTCTTTATACACAATATAGAAGCCCGTTGCTGAAGGAATATATGTCAATGGACCCACAATTAAAGAAGCGTTATATTGTTAAAAGAATCCTTGGGACTTTAACGTCATTCGCCTCTCATGCGAAATGGATTTATTGGTTTGAAAAGTTTGTGGCATGTAGCAAGGAAGATAGAGAATGGGGTATTCCAACAGGACGTAAATACTACAACGGAGAAATATTCGATAAGAGTGTTTTTGTTCCTGTAAAAAAAGCGAAATTTGAGGGAGAAGAAGTAAATGTTCCGAACGAAACTCATATATACCTGACAAACTTATATAAAAACTATATGGAACTGCCACCAGTGGAGAAAAGGGAGAGGCATTTTATCTGTGAATTTGATTTAGGATAACAATATATGGCTAATTTTTCAGTTTGCATGTCTGTCTATCATGGCGACAATGCAACATTTTTCAAGAAATCGATAGATAGCCTGCTTTCTCAAACCAGAAAGCCAGACGAGATAGTGCTGGTTGTGGATGGGCCTGTTGGTGATGTGATAAATAAGGTAATCTCTGACTTTGAGAAATCGTGCGGTTTCTTTAGAGTTATCAGATTAGAGAAGAACTCAGGTCATGCTATTGCTCGCCAGACGGGTTTGGATGCTGCGAAATATGATTACATCGCCATCATGGATAGTGATGATATTGCTGTGGCAGATAGGTTCGAGAAACAGATGAACTTCTTGGAATCACATCCGGAGGTGGATGCTTTGGGCGGGCAAATTGACGAGTTTATAGGAGAGCCCTTGAATGTTGTTGGAACAAGGATAGTTCCATTGACAGATATTGAGATCAAAGACTATCTTAAGTCTCGCTGTCCAATGAATCTTGTCACTGTGATACTGAAGAAAGATGCGGTTCAGAAAGCAGGAGGATATATAGACTGGTACTGTGAGGAGGACTATTATCTTTGGGTACGTATGACAGAACAGGGAATGATGTTTGCCAATCTGTCAGACAACCTGGTCAATGTTCGTGTAGGTGAGGAGATGTATCAGCGCAGAGGAGGCATGAGATATTTCAAGAGTGAGGCGAAACTGCAGAGATATATGCTTTCGCATGGCATCATCTCATTCCCTAAGTATTGTTACAATGTAGCCATACGCCTCGCTGTTCAGGTATTGATGCCAAATAGTGTAAGGGGTTGGGTGTTTAAGACTTTTGCAAGGAAGTAAAGATACATTCAGTTTAGAGTCAGTTGATGGATAATAATAAAAGAGCTTTTTTTGAGCTAATTAAAGCTGGACTTTGGGGGGAGGCTGACGCCAACCTTAACCTTAACGCTAACGATAACCATTTTGAGGGCGTAGAATGGGAGAAGATATATAAGTTGGCACAGGAGCAGTCGGTTCAAGGGCTTGTGCTGCAAGGGATAGAAACGGTTCTGGGTTCATGGTTAAAGGTTCATGGTTCTTCGCATAGCGAAGCGGCAAAGCCGAGCGCTCCTTTAGTTCCAAAGGTGTTGCTGTTGCAGTGGATTGGTGAGGTGCAG
>AUXO011110940.1_pt1 | contig 11656 bp, 12 predicted proteins | sample 768731 | NCBI WGS metagenome assembly AUXO01 (sample SAMN02715735, study PRJNA202380) | gut metagenome | biome: sheep rumen | host: Ovis aries | place: New Zealand: Palmerston North | reverse complement strand
AGGAGAAGAAATCAGATTACTCTCAAAAATGTCAAATTCATGACCTGCATTTATACCAAAGGTATTTACTGGTTTTTCCGTAAGAAATAGTGGTGTTTGTTAACTTTAGATAACGAATTTGTAAGATATTTTAAAATCTTAACCCTCGTAAATATCGTATAATGCATGTGTTAAGAAACGACAAATCTTTTCCTTTTTTAATTTGCCGTTTATAGAGTATATGGAGGTTTTTTATGAAATTAAAGAAATTTATGGCAGCAACATTGGCTGCAATGACCGTTTTAGGAAGCACAATCACCGCCAATGCCGGTCAGTGGGTACCTTCCGGAAATCTTTGGTGCTATGCACAGGACGACGGCACTTGGGCTAAAAATAAATGGGTAGGTAACTATTACCTTGGACCACAGGGCTATATGCTCACAAACTGCTGGGTAGGTCAGTACTTTGTAGGTGCTGACGGAAAGTGGATTCCAAATGCATCAAACGCAAATATGAAATCCGGCTTAAACTGCATTGGCACCTATCAGTGGCTTTACACAACCTACGGAGACGGTACCGTTCAGCAGGCTAACTTTATTGACTATCGTTTATTCTCCGTCAACTCTGATCGCACATTAACCATGATCGAGCGTAACAACATGGGCGGAAACGCAACGGCTCAGCTTGCATATCTTGAGACCGGTCTTTACGAAAGTTCTCTGACCGGTGACCGTTACACATTCAATGGTGCCGGCGACCTTGTAATCTACAAGAACAATGCACAGATGGTTTACAAGAAGATCGGCTGATCTCTTAAGGTATAAATGATCCAGGCATAAATATTGATATAACTCAGAAATTTTCGGCGTACAGAGCAAAACCTGTATGCCGAATTTTTTATTGCACGTAATGCGATTTGGCTATACCATAATCAAAGTTTTGATTTTTTCTTTAGGAGTCCTTCATGTTAACATTCATAAAAAAAGAACCTGTATTATGCATTTCCGGAATTTTAGCATTTCTTTCCTGTTTCTTCGTTACACCGGATAAAACCTATCTTTCCTATATCAACTGGCGTACTCTCATACTGCTCTTCAGTTTAATGAGTGTCGTTTCCGGTGCTTCCCACGCAGGAACCTTTCATTACATCAGCGGCAAGCTGACAAGCGGCATCGCCAGCGTCCGAAAGCTAAGTCTGGTATTTACCCTGCTCTGTTTTTTCCTCAGCATGTTTATCACAAATGATGTCGCTCTGGTCACTGTAGTGCCTCTGACATTACTTACAATGTCCCATGTCTCCTCACGGGATCTGATCTTTGCTCTTGTCCAGGAAACGATAGCGGCAAATCTTGGCAGCATGCTCATGCCTTTCGGCAATCCACAAAATCTATTTCTTTCATCCTTTTATGGAATTGGGATGAAGGATTTTGTCCTCTTGATGCTCCCTTATACCGTACTTTCGCTCCTTTTACTGCTTCTTCAGACATTCCTTGTACACAACGTACCAATCACCTCCGGGAACAATACCACCGAACTCCATCCGCTTGATACCCGGAGTCTTATGCTTTATATCCTGCTCTTCTTGATTTCTCTGCTTTCCATTGCACACATTCTGGATGAGAAAATCCTGCTCCTTATTATCCTTGTTGCAATTGGAGGATACAACCGCCGGATATTCCGTGATGTCAATTACTCCTTATTACTTACCTTCCTTTTCTTTTTTGTTTTAATCGGCAATTTAGGCCGGATGGAAACGATCCGTAATCTCCTGATCCAAATGTTATCCGGTCGTGAACAGTTGACCTCTGTCATTAGCTCCCAGTTTATAAGCAATGTACCGGCCGCTATTCTGCTGTCCGGTTTTACAGATCAGGGACGCGCCCTTATCATTGGCACAAATCTGGGTGGTCTTGGTACGCTGATTGCCTCTATGGCCAGTCTGATCACCTATCAGCTTTACGCAGCAGATCAAAAGGCACAGCCCGGATATTACCTTTTGATTTTTACCTTATTGAACGTAGCGGATCTTGCCATTCTCATGCTGGCTTCTTTCATGATATAATGGCCATAAGTTACCGATAAAAAGGAGTTTATTCACATGAATTTGGAGTCACATGCTTTTTCGGATTTTTTTGCAATCAGTAACCAATCGCTTTGGGAATCCTACGATCATCCCTTTTCATTACCGGAATATGCCCGGCAATTAGGAAAACTTGCATTTCTTCATCCAAAAGCACTCATTCTGCGTGAAAAAAACCTTTCCAATGCCCAATACGAGACGCTTTTCCGAATGGTTTACAATGAATTACACGCTTCGCACACTCCTTTGTATCTTCACGCGCATTACGAATTGCTTGAGGATCTTCCTGCGGACGGACTCCATTTACCCCTTGAAACATTTCTTTATCTAGCAGAAAATAGAGCGGATTTTTTGGAAAGCTGCCATAAAAAGGACTTACCGGTCGGAACTTCTATCCACTCGATTACCGACGCCAAACGCGTGGAAACGCTAGGCGCGGATTATTGTTTCGCCGGTACCATATGGGAAAGCCAATGCAAACCGGGAAAAGCGGCTGCAGGGCTCTCCTTTTTATCCGAAGTTTGCGAGACCGTAAAAATTCCCGTCTATGCTATAGGCGGTGTGACCCCGCAAAAACATGACGCGATTTTATCTGCCGGTGCAGCCGGTGGATGCATGATGTCCGGCTTCCTGCAGAAGCTCTATGAAAAACCGTAACCGATTCCCTTCTCTATGCGTTTTATCTTCGCATATTCTTTTATCCGCTTTCCATCGATGAGAGACAGCTGATTTAAAAGCTCTATATGATAGGTTCCCAGTCCCCGGGAACGATCTCCCAGTTCTCCTGAAATTCCCCATACTGATGCGGCAAGAACCGCTGCCTCCAGCGGTTCTGCCACAGAAAGAAAAGATGCTATAAGACAATTCAAAATGCAGCCGGTTCCTGTGACTCTGCCCATTTCCGGAACACCATTTTCAATTGCAAATGTGTTCTCTCCGTCACTGATCAGATCGACCGCCCCGGTCGCCATAATCACTGCCCGATATTGAACGGCCAGTTTTTTTAAAATCTTCTCCATGCCGCGAATGCTTTCCGGATCGTCCAGGCTCACACGATCCTGCTTTGCGGTATCAATTCCATCATGAAATTCTCCCCGTTCACCCGCCAATGTGCGTATCTCGGATGCATTTCCTTTGATAATTGCCGGCTTACATTCTGCAATGTACTTCTTCGCAAGTGCAAGCCGAAACGCAGAACAACGAATTCCCACAAGGTCAATAACCGACGAAATTCCAGCAGCCTTTGCAGCAAGGCCTGAAATCATGATGGACTTCGCCCTCGCCTCTGTAATATTGGCAAGGCTTACTGATAGGGCATTGGAACTTTTCGTAATTTCCGCCACCTCTTCCGGATATTCTGCACAAATCGGCCGTGCACCAACTGCCAAAACCGCATTTGCGCAGTCATTAATTGCGATAGGACTCGTAATGCAGTGGATCAAAGGGGCTTCCCTTTGCAACTGAGCCCACCGTTCTACCAAACCATCTCGATCCATCTGCATTTTCTCCTTTACATATATCTTTTTTCAACTTTATCATGATCACGGTTTTTAAACCAGTACCATGCTCCACCCGCAAAGAATGCCACAAGAACAACGTATTTCATATTTTCTGCCACTACCGTTGGATTCTCAACGAAATTATGAACGATAACCATTGTCACAAGGTAACCTATAAATCCAAATACAGCAATGCCGATCGCATCATTCTTTACACTATCGCCACCCGCATAAATCCGGGTTCCCAATGCTTCTTGAAATCTTGCCACAAGCCCTGCCTTCTGCATTTGTTTTAATAGCACAAATGCGAGACTTCCTCCAATCAATGTTCCTGCAATAAAGCTTGGAACATAGAAAAACCAAGTGAGCCCGGTTTTTCCCCAAAGGTACGTCATAACAGGATACGAAATGATTGCGCCAATGATACCGGTACCAATTACTTCTCCCAGAAATGCAAAAATCAGTTTTCCGTTTGACAACCGATAGAGCATTCCCGACAGGAACGCACCAAAAATTGCACCGGTCAATGCAAGGGGCGGAATTCCTAAAAAGACCATACGAAGAATTCCTATAAGCAATGCACAGAGGAAAGCATAATACGGCCCCAAAAAGACTGCACAAGTTATATTGATCAGATGTGCCATGGGACACATGCCCTCCACTCGTAGAATCGGCGAAATAACAACACCCACTGCGATCATCATTGCCATAAACGTAAGCTTTACCAGATTTTTTTTACTTTTCATATCTCTCTCCTTTGTGTGCAGATTTCGATATGGTTGTATGTGCTCCCCCTAAGATATGCTTTTTTATAGATTGCTTCCTGCTCTGTTTCGCTTGCGAAAACAAGCTATTGTCCGGATGCCACCCCGAATCAAGGTTTGAAATCTATAAAAAAAGCATGTCCCCCGACGGACATGCAAAAAAGCGAAAAAAGACAGCGAGCCCAGCCGGAATACATCAACGACATATCGGCGGTCGACACTCTAAAGTATCCTCTCAACCTGAAACACAGGCTCCCATCGCTCACTGTTATGCACTGTATCAGGGCGCTCCCCCTCATACAGCATCATACTTACGTATCACATAATAGCTTGTAAAAACATTTTTATTATAAACGACATTATTATCTTGTCAATTCTTCGTTGTAAACTGAGACTTGAAATTATACAATATCTTCCGAAATCTATTTTTGTTGGTGATACTATGGGACTGACTAGCGAAGAACGTAAAATAATGTTGCACTATCTCCTTGATATGGGAGAACTCCTTTTATCCTGCGGTGCGGAAATCAGCCGTGTGGAAGATACCTTAACCCGTATGGGCATTGCATATGGAGCCGAAACCATGAACGTATTTGTCATTACGTCCAGTATCGTCATTACCATGGTTTTTCCCAATGCCATTGAAGTAACCGAAACTCGAAGAATCCGCAAACTCGATTCCACCAACTTTAAAAAACTGGAGGATCTTAATGAACTTAGCCGGCAATGCTGCATCGCTCCGTTGCCTTTAGATCAGCTTCATCAACGTCTGAATGCCATCCATGCCGAAGAGGCAAATCGTAAAAAATTCATCATTGGAAGCATTTTAGGTGCTTTCGGATTTGCAATCTTTTTCGGTGGAACGATTCTTGATGGACTGGCGTGTGGACTTGTCGCTATTTTAATTGTCTTCTTACAGCGTCGCCTGGGAGAAATTGCACCGAATACCATCGTTTTTAATTTTTTAGCCGCTTCTTTGGTCGGTGTTCTGATCGTAATTCTTTCCCGAATCTTTCCTGTCCTCCATATGGACAAGATCATGATCGGTGACATTATGCTTTTGATTCCCGGAATCGCCATGACAAATTCCATCCGAAACATGCTTGTCGGTGACACTATCTCCGGAATAATGCGACTGATTGAAAGTCTCCTGTGGGCTGGCGCATTGGCTCTTGGCTTCATGACCGTTATGCTGATTTCATGAATATTCGCATAGAAAATAACAACGATTCTTTTTTACAATAAGAGGCAACTATGATACAACCGCTTACGCAATTAATCACTGCTTTTATAGGATCCTTTGGATTTGCCATGCTGTTTCAGCTTAGAAATGATCTTATTATTCCATCCTCCTTCGGAGGTCTCCTGACTTGGGGAGTTTATCTTTTAACATACAACTACACGCATGAAATCTTCTTTTCCAGTATTGTCTCATCCGCTTTCGGCGAAATTTATGCGGAACTCTCCGCGCGTTACTGGAAGGTACCGGCAACTTTATTTTTCATTCCAGCTGTTATTCCCATGATCCCGGGAAGTACACTTTACTACACCATGTCTGCCATCGTCCGTAACGAGCTGGACTCTGCCCATTTTTACGCTATGCAGACAGCATATTATGCCATTGGCATTTCTATTGGCATCAGTGCAGTTTGGGCCGTGCTCAAAATGAAAAAAAACATCGAAGCTCTACATCATAAATCGCATCGCATATAATTCAGTTTCATTTCCTAATTACTCTGTTAAACGAGCGTTAAAATTCATATATACATTCATATATACGGACAATGATCCAGAAACCAAAATGTTTACTCTTCTGTTGGTGCAGCCGGCTCATCGGAATCATTTGCATCGCTTAGTTCAGCCCGGTCGTAAATCGCCTGGTCCCATATGGTATTTACAAATGCATCCAATCTATTATTAACCTGCCCTTCACTTAAACCCTCCTTCCGGAGGGCTTTTTTATATACTTTAAGCAAGGCACTGCATGTTACAAGCATTTCGACACGGAGTTCACGAAAGGATCCTTTTGTCGATACTTTCACACTTGTATGATCACAATCTGTTTTAATCATAATGACCTCTTTGTATATACATTTGCCGTTGTACGCAAATTTGCGTACAACGGCAAATATTACACTCTTCCGCTTATATGCGTACTATTAACTTTATTTTCGCCTTATACTGCCTTAAACTGTCGATCAATCTTTCTTTTCGCTATTTCATCATAATCGATTTCATCCGCGTCAATATCAACAAATGTTGATTTTTTTGCTTTTTTGGATACCGGTTTCTCATAACCGTTTTTAATTGCGCTTTTTAGGAAGCCTACCAGGTTCTCGATATCCGCACTACTTTCTTCCGCAATTTCATAGGCTGCCTTTACCTTATCAAAGTCATAGTCCGCAGTCTCTGCAATCGCTCGTATATCCTTCAGCTTTAACGGCTCATCGATCAAGTCAGAAATCCGATCCAGAATCTCATCCTTCTCCTCTTCTGATAATTTGAATTTCTCGGTTTCCGTCTTAGTGTTTTTCTCAACACGCGTAATAATAAAATTGACTTCGGTAATTCGTCCGCCCCGGCCGCTTCGAGTCGGTTCATAGTCAAAAATATAATCCGGATCCTGCAGTCCATTGATTTCTTTCATCGCTCTGGCAAGAGTGTATGTCTCAAAATCACTGAAACGCATCATAGTATGCTCATCCGATAAGCTTTTCTCAATACGCTCAAAATCTTCTTCGGTTCTCGCCTCTGTAAGTGCCTTTCGGACATCCGCATTAATATATGGATCCAAAACACCCAGCTGATATTTAAGCTGGGACAACCCATATGTAAAATAGTATTTATCTCTCTTTACCTTTGTACGTCCATCTTCATATCCGATTCGTCCCAAAATCATTTCATAAATACGATAAGAATAAATGGACTTGAATTTCATCATCAGACTGTAATTCAGAATCGTATAATTCTTTCTCAAGCCATAGATTTCCTTCTGAATCTGTTCCTCATCCGAAAACTTAATGAAAAGTTTGCTGTTCTGACGATCATAGATCATCGCAGTAATGACATCTACAAATCCATACAAACCATCTTCATCATTCTGGATCAGGATTCCCCACTGCTTTTTTAACGAATGAGGAGAATTTACATCCATCAGTTCATCAATATTCTTATAAAAACTTCCGGATTTTGACGGAAGAAACTTCCGCATATCCGAATTAGAGAATTCGGCCACCAATCCCTTTGAAAAATCGACCTTGGATACCGACTTCAACTTATCATAATATGGTTTCAACTTGGTCGGGCAACCATTTCGCTTTTCAACTTTAAGAAGTGCGGTAAGAAAAACCTTATTGGCCAGCAACGTTGTTTTGCCAATAGACTGGATTAAGGAATTCGACTTTTTCACATTGACTACAGGTATAAGCAGATCCCTTTCCGATTTTTCTTTATCCGATTTTTCTTTATCCGTTTTTTTGACTGGCATTTGGAATGCTCCTTTTTATCGTTATCTTTGCTCCTTTTTATAGCAATAAAATCGTTATCTTTGTTCGGAATGTACTTTCCGGCTTCAAATTTATACCGATAAAATGGAGCGCCTTTTTATACTAGAAAGATTTTCTCATTTTATCCTGCAAAAGTCAATACATGAATACTCCTTTTTATTCTAATATGCAGTCCTTTTACTCTGACTTTTCTCCGAATACATCCAAGTAAATGGAGTTCCTTTTACTTCTAACTTCATGCAAAATACTCTTGCCCGAATCACAGAACTCCTTTTTACTGGACCTTTTGCTCCTTTTTGTCGGTAATTAACTCCTTTTTATTCTAATTTCCCTTCCTTTTTCAATTCCGCAGCCCCTTTTTTTTACTCATATGAGATAAGCGACATCAGATGATCTTTTTTTCAGTAATTGATGCTCCTTTTTATCGGCATCTTTCTTTATATCTCCAAATCCCCACATTCTTTGCTCCTTTTTATCGGTATCTTCAATCAAAAAAACCACGGTTTTTCGCCATTTTTCCCATTTTCGTTCTATCTTCTGTGTTAAACTCCTTTTTATCGGACCTTTCATGTGGAATGGCTGGATAGAACTCCTTTTACTCGTAAAGTTGACTCCCTTTTATCGGTAATATATATTTTCCGAAGCCTTTTCTCACTCTCTTTCGCCTAAAAGCTTAAACTTAGCCTATAAAAACCCTAATCGCGCATTTTAGACTCCTTTTTATCGGTATCTTACTTTTTTTCTCCAGTTGCACGTATTCTTTGCTCCTTTTTATCGGTATCTTTGCCCTTTCTTTAATTTCTCTTTTCCCATGTTGCTCCAAAAGCTCGTATATTTAACTCCTTTTTATCGGTAATAAAAACTTATTGCTCTGTCGCTCGTCCTAAACAAAGCATAATTTTGAAATTTTATTGCCAAAATAATTCTTGTGAAACTCTCTTTGTGTCAAAATTGCAACATACTCCAAATTAACGGTAACAACTCCTTTTTCTCGTAGCCTAACTCCTTTTACTCGCAGAATTTGCTCCTTTTACTCGTAAACTTCCGCTGTTTTACCGACTCCTTTTTAGCAACATCTTTATGAATCCTACTCGTAAATGAACTCTTTTTACTCGCAAATAAACTCCTTTTCAACAACAATACAGTGTCGTTTTTCTTGAAATTACGTGCTTTTTCGGATTCCTAATTAAATAATCAAGTGTTGTTTTATATATAAAAAAGAACATCACCTGACGTGATGTTCTTTCAATATCATTTTTTCGTTTTTTTGATACGCAATACCGTTTTTATTCTATAAATCTTTCTTTTTCAAATCAGATTTGCAGAGAAATACAATGATTCTTATTTCAATCTGGATTTACTGATAGCCAAAATTTGATTTAACTTGGACGTAATTGCTGCTATTCGTGTCATTTGCTCCTTATCAAGCAAATAATCTTTATGAATGATTTTGTCCAACGCTAAAGTATGGCGATCAATAATGGCAAGTTTACTGCTAAATTCTTGACGTAATACTTCATTTTCCAAAAGCTCACTTGTGGTTTGATCGGATCCCTTTTTGGCAGCTATAACATTGTTCTTGAATTCCTTTGTGATCCGATCATTTTTATCTGCTCGTCTGTTTGCTGCAGCCAATGCTTCTTCCAGTTCATGGATCTTCATATTGTATTGCTGATCATCCGGTTGTTTCTGAAGCAGTGACTTATAACTTTCAATTTCTGCATTTAGACGTTTGATTTCGGTTTCCAGTTTCTGTGTAAGTTGTTTTTCTTCTTCTGATTTGTTACGTAATACTTCAAATTCATCTAAAGAAAATTTAGCTGTATCACTTTCTTTAAAACGAGCAGTAAGAGTATTGTATACAGTAAGCTGATAATCCCGAGGTAATGTACTGAAACGCGCTGCTTCATCAACTGTAATTTGCTGTGCATCAAACATTACAGTAAGTTCCGGAATCAAATCCGCATTAATTTTACGGTATTTATAAAGCTGTCGTGTCTTTACATTGAAACGTTCTGCAGTTTTCTGCATAATCTCTTTTGTTATTTTACCATTTGTGTCCTTGGCATATAACTGCATCAGATCATTGGATGCAACTCGGAGATCGGATGGATCCAGATTATCCGTATCAATATTAAAAAGGATATTCAGTTCATGAATTTTGTCCTCCGAAAGACCCTCCGGAAGAATAATTGAAGGAATATGGCGATTTAAAAACTTTGAATCGATATTGCTTAAGATATATCCAATCGCCTTCCACCGCTTATGACCACTAATGATCATATATTTTCCTTCTTTTTCACCGTGTAATGCCTGGACAATAATATAACCGATAAAACCGTTTCGATAGATGTTTTCCGCAAACAGGTCGATGTCAAAGAAGTTTTTTCGATTCAAAGGATAGGCTACCAGATCATCATATAGAATATCCTTCTGGGTAGTTGTATTACCGGTTTTTTTCTCTGTGACTTCTGCTACGGTCTCTTCGGTACGTTTTTTTAAACGATTAAGGGCATTTGATTTGCCCAACCCGGTACCCATTGGAATATCAAGAGTTTTTGCCATTATCGTCTTCCTTTCTTGCTGACTTTTCTAAGATTCACGGTTTTTACGTATTCCTTTTTTAGAAGCTCACATTCTTCATAGTTGATAATACCAAGTTCATAGGCAAGGTTAATATAATCAGAACATCCGTTCACCTTTTTCTTATAAGAGAACAAAGGTTCGTATAATGAGGAGGATGTCTGAAGATTTCCATCATGGCGAATCATAGTTTTAAGTGCGAGATTATCCAGAAGCTTTCCATAACCCTGCTGTCTCGTAGCCGTGAGATTTGTTCTTGGGTTTACATCTCCCAGAACGACCCCTTTAAGTTCGAGGTTAGGGTTGAAGGTATCCTGAACATTATAAAAATCTTCCAATTCATCGGAAATTCCATCGGAACTGTATCCTGAAACATCAACCGGAATCAGTACATAATCAGATGCTGTGAGCTGAATATCGACCATGGTGCCTCCAGACGGGTTTGTGTCGATAAATGCGTAATCATACTCATCGGCGACGGCATGCAATGCATCTCTTAATACGATCTTATGGCTATCGCGTTCTGATTTCTCATACAGATCATTGAAATATTCACCTGGATTACGCACTTTTTTATTATTTGGCAGTACATCGATACCATAAAATTCAGAATGGACAATGGCTTTATGAATATCCACACCATTAAATAAAACATCATTAATATCTGCCTGATTTTCATCTTCATAGTTATTGCAGCGGAATGTTTGAGTCGCATTTCCCTGAGGATCCATATCGATGATCAGGACTTTTTTCCCTGCAAGTGCCGGAACAGTGCCGAGATTAACAGTTGTGGTTGTTTTACCAACGCCACCCTTTCGGTTGCTTATACAGTATGTTTTCATGTTGCCTCCAGAGAATTCTAAAATTGCATCGAATGCAAAAATCTATTCTCTATTGTAGCTGACAGTGTTTTTATTCGCAATTGTGTTTAATGATAAATTTGTAAAAATTTTTTTAATTTTTTTATTGAAGATATTTTTAAACACCCTTTTATATCTTTAAAATGAGAGATTTTTTCGCAGCCTTAGAAGTTGCATCGAATGCAATCCGGCTAAGAACTGCGTACCTATGAGAGAGAAAAAAGAGAGGATAGAATATCCGGGACAATGCGTAAATTGCATTCGATGCAAAATGAAAACAGGATAGACCGAAGGAAAGCGCAAAGTATCAGTGAAAACGGAACGAGGCCATTTCAGAAAACATATTAGAAGCAAAAGTTGCATCGAATGCAATCCGGCTAAGAAC
>AUXO013000718.1_pt1 | contig 11657 bp, 7 predicted proteins | sample 768731 | NCBI WGS metagenome assembly AUXO01 (sample SAMN02715735, study PRJNA202380) | gut metagenome | biome: sheep rumen | host: Ovis aries | place: New Zealand: Palmerston North | reverse complement strand
TCAATGCAATCAGCGCAGCACGCAAATTGAGAGCAGGTACCGGCGGAGAGCTTGCACCTAAAATCAATGGCATGACTGTTGATTTAAGCCCAATTCTAGCAAACGAAACTGTAATGAATCCGCAAAGATACACATATCCTGCATGTGCAATAACAGTAAGGTTCTCCTCACTCATGAGACTTGCAGACTATCCATGTCTTTTAACTTCAGAACCGATCACTGCAACCATGATGACAAACATCATTGCACTTAACAAGGAAGCTCCGGGATCTCCTGTAAGAGGATGTAAAAACTGTGCTGCAGCTTCACTTGTGGACAACAAACACGAATACTGTCAATGGAGAGAATCAGTATAGGAGAATAATATGACTTGCAATATCAGAAAAAAATTCTTTGCAGAACTATTGGGAACATTTTTCCTGGTCTTTTTCGGTACAGGAGCAGCTGTCGTAACATTATTAATCACTGAGGCTTCAGGTGCCACTGGAATAGGACCTTTAGGCGGACTTGGTGACTGGATTGCCATTGCATTGGCATTTGGTCTGACTGTAATGATATGTATTTATGTGTTTGGTAAGATATCCGGTGCACACTTGAATCCTGCTGTAACCATCGGGCTTCTTGTAACCAAAAACATCGCTTTAGTCGACAGTATCTATTATATTGTTGCACAAGTAATCGGAGCATGTCTTGGAAGTTTATGCCTTTTCCTATGTTTGGGCGCACCTTCGGTAACAATTGGAGGTCTTGGTGCAACCGCTCCTGGTCTTGGTGTAAGCTATATGCAGGCAATGTTTGCTGAGTTTTTAGGAACATTCTTCCTGATGATGGTTGTAATGGGTGTTGCAGTTGATAAAAAGGCAGAACCTGGTTTTGCCGGAATATCAATCGGTATGACTGTTGCAGCAGTAATCGTTGTTTTAGGAGCATTTACCGGTGCTTCAATTAACCCTGCACGTACATTCGGACCATATCTGATGGATATGATTTTAGGCGGTCAAAACCTCTGGGGATTCTTCCCAATATACCTTGTTGGACCAATCCTCGGTGCAATCTGTGCAGCATTTGCTTATGCATATCTTGCAAAAGACAGTGGAGTTTGCGAACTTCCACAACCATTCAACGATGAATAATTCTTCAAGAATTATTCCTTTTTCTTTTTTTTAGTGAGCATTTGGAAACTATTACTTTTTTTAACAATGAATGCTAAAATTAGTATAGGTGATAATTTGAGTTTTGATATTAAGGAAGCTATTTTAATTTTTATTCGTGGTATATTTATGGGATCAGCGGACATTGTTCCCGGTGTTTCCGGAGGAACAATAGCATTAATAACCGGAATTTACGGTCATTTAATCGAAGCGATAAGTAAAATCAGATTTGCATTCATAAAACCTCTCTTTAAAGGAGATGTCAATGGTTTTATCAATGGACTTTTTGATGAAATTGATTTTAAGTTTTTCATCCCATTGATTTTAGGTATAGGAATTGCATTTTTAACCCTTGCAAAAGTCGTTACCTATTGCATGGATGTTCACACTGCACTGACTTATTCATTCTTTTTAGGTCTAATTATAGCTTCAGCTGTAATCTTATTTAAAAAACTCAATCAGATTAATCTTAAAAATATAATATTTGCAGTTATAGGTGCCATTCTAACATTCATATTTGTAAGTTTAAATCCAATGGCGGCCAATCACTCACTGATTGTGCTATTCTTCTCTGGAATGATTGCGATTTGTGCAATGATTTTGCCGGGCATTTCAGGTTCATTCTTGCTTTTGCTTTTGGGCCAATACAAATACATGCTAACCGCACTTCATGAATTGCATTTCTCAGAAATAATCGTCTTTGTCGTTGGTGCAGTAATTGGAATACTTGGATTTTCAAAAATCCTGAATTATTTGCTTAAAAACCATGAAGAGGTAACCATGGCATTCCTTATTGGAGTGATGCTTGGGTCTTTAAAAGTTCCGGGTGTTGAAATTGCAAATTCAGTTGGCTTAAATTTCGCAGGACTCTTCCCATGTCTGATTGTTGCCATAATAGGTTTTGCACTGATTATTATCATGGAAACAAGATTCGATTATATTGAGTAGGATATTATGAATATTGGAAAAACTTCAATATTGGTCTTAATTATATTTATCATATCTTTAGGCTTTGTTTCAGCAGAAACATTTGATTTTATCGAGGATTCTTCCCAATCACAATCTTTGGATGGCATATCTGAGGATATCGGTGGGGACGGGATATTAAAACTCAATATTCCTTATTGCAGTGTATTGGATGAAAAAAATATTCCTGACGGCACTTTCGCTGACTTGAATGGTGATAATTTCATATGGAAAAATGCTAAAAACATTTCATTTTCTGATGAAATGGGATTTGACAGTTATGTGATTGTCTGGAAGACCTCTCCTGAGGATTATAATTTGAATTCATCTGATAAGGACTTATTCATTTCAGGTTACACTCCAAGATACCAGGATATCTACTTTTTGCAATACTCAAAAACTAAAAATATGGTTTATGGTGTGATTTTGGGAAATCATAATCAGTTATATTCCCAATCAGATTTGGTCTATGACATGTTGGGCTTTAATGAAAGTCAACTTGACGTGTCTTCTGATGTTACCGGAAATCTCCTGTCTTCAGGTTCATCTTCATCAGCTAGCAGTGGAAGCAGTCATTATGGCGGTGTTGAAACCTCTCCGTATCATCTTGCTAAAAATGATCCCGGAGCATATTATGACCATTATGAATATGGGGACAATTATGAAATCGATGATTATTTGGAATCTCAGGGTTTTGATTAATTATTTTTCATAATCTAATTTTTTTTTAAAATTTATTAACAATTAAAAATATAAATAAAATCAATGCTAGTTTTAAAAAAGATTAAAAAACAGTGGAGATTATATCCAATAGGTTCTCCAAAGGGTGCACTGAATCATAAAAGGGAACCTGAATTTGTTGGAAATATTAAATTCACTCATGAGGGTGACTCATTGGCAATTTCCAGATTTGTTGCAGATTATAATTTCAAGGATAACTCCACCTTAAATGAAAAGCTCATACCTCCAGGAGAGGTTACAAGACTTCTTCGCTCACAGGCAGTATTTTTAGCAACACCTGATGAGAAGGTTGAAAACTTTTTAAAGTCCCTCAATATTAAGGTCAGAAAGACTCAGGTCTGTGATTACTGTGCATATGAGGGAAATATCACTATAGTAAACTCTGATTTTTCATATAAATATAACAATCAGCTGATCTGTAAGGACTGTGCGCTTGACACCATAAAGCAGGAAATCAAGCTTCAGGGATTTGACAAAAAGATTTTCAGAAACCTTAAAAGGACCCTGGAAAAGACTGAAAGTCTGGAAAAGACATTGTCAGTGCTTGACCCTCACTTTGACCCATTGAAAAATAAGAAACTTACATTGTTTGACAAGACCCGAAAGCCACGCCATATCATCCCTCCGGTTGATATGAAAAGGCTTAAGATTCCTAAAAACTTCAAAAATGTTCTTTTGGATTCTGGAAACACCAAATTATTGCCGGTTCAGTATCTCGCAATCAAGGAGGGTTTGCTTAAGGGGGAAGACCTTCTTGTTGTAAGTGCAACAGGTTCTGGTAAGACTCTGGTCGGTGAGCTTGCAGGAATCACTGAGGCTTTAAAGGGCAAGAAATTCATTTTTCTAACTCCTTTGGTTGCTCTTGCTAATCAGAAGTACAGGGATTTTAAAAGAAAATATAAGAAACTGGGCTTGAATGTTGCAATCAAGGTTGGAAGAAATAGGGTTAAGGCAAAAGGCGAACTGAATCTTCCGGACAGTGATGTTTCAAAAGCCGACATTGTTGTTGCAACCTATGAGGGAATTGATTATCTTTTAAGAAACGGAAATTCCTCATCTTTATCCAACTTGGGTGTTGTTCTGATTGATGAAATTCACATGATTGATGATGAGGACAGGGGAACACGCCTGAACGGTTTGATTAAAAGAATCAAGCATCTCTATCCTAAAACTCAAATCATAGGACTTTCGGCAACAGTTAAAAATCCGGAGTTTCTGGCATCCGAGTTTAACATGAAGCTTGTAAAGTATGATGAGCGGCCGGTTCCTCTTGAAAGGCATCTGGTTTATGTGAGAAACGAGTCCCAAAAACGCTTTTTAATGTTGAAGCTTGTTCAAAAGGAATACAATACAAAATCCAAGAAGGGCTTTAGAGGACAGACTATCATATTTACAAATTCCCGTCGAAAAACCCATCAGATTGCCAACTACTTAACAAATAAAAGGGTCAGGGCTGCCGCTTATCATGCGGGACTTTCATATTACAAGAAAGAAAAAATCGAAAAGGACTTCGATAAGGGAAAAATCTCATGTGTAGTCACAACTGCTGCATTGGCGGCAGGAGTTGATTTTCCGGCTTCACAGGTAATATTTGATTCGCTGGTGATGGGAAACAAATGGATCAATCCCAATGAGTTTTCACAGATGTTGGGTCGTGCCGGAAGACCGTCTTATCATGACAGGGGTATTGTTTATTTGCTTCCGGAAGTGGGCAATGATTTTGCAGGTGAATCTGAAGAGGCAATGGCATTGGAGCTTTTGGAAAGCAACAGCGAAGACGTATACATTGAATATGATGAGGAATCATCATATGAGCAGATTCTGGCGGATGTCTCATCAACTTCCATCAAATCCATTGATGAGCTCAACAGGTTTTATAAAAATATCGATGTTCCAATTAGCATTAAAATCGCCGTTGATGAAATGGAGGATTTGGGATTAATCAATATCACTGCAAATAACAAACTGCAAGTCACCGATTATGGCCGTGCAGCTTCAGTGTCATTCTTATCAGTTGATGATGCGGAGTTCATCAAAAACACATTAAATGACAGAAATTACCTGAAGCATTATGTCGGACATTCCCCAATGTATAAGAAAAAGGACAAGTATGATAAGCTCAAGGTTTTGATTTTGGCATTGGCACTTGATTTGGAAATGTTTGAAAACGCTTATCTTTCAAGCGTCATACACAACCAGATTGCAAATGCCTTAAAGATTAAGTTTTCAACAAGGCTTTTTGCCGAATCAACATTGGATATAATTTCCTCAGGTGAGGCCATTGAAAAAGTCGACACTAAATTTCAGGAAGCTTTAATTGCCCTTCAAAGTGATTTCATGCAATGCAAGTGTCAGGACAGACCATTCTGTCAATGCATGCAGAGGGGAATTTCTGAAGTCATCGTTCATGAGCGTCTAAAGGGAAAAGACCCTCAGGACATCTCAAACAAGCTTTTTAGAAAATATCAGATTCAGGTCTATCCTGGAGACATTTTCTCATGGCTGGATAATTTCGTTAAAAATCTTGATGCAATAAGAAGGATTGCAAAGGCATTTAATAAAAATAATATAGTTAAAAAAACTAATTATCTAATAAGAAAAATTGAAAACGGGTGAAAAATATGTATGCAGAAGATAAAATATTGATCGGTTGCAATGAAAACGAAAACGTGTTTTTATTACCTAAACTTGCTAACCGTCATGGTCTGATAGCAGGTGCAACAGGAACAGGTAAAACAGTCACATTAAAAGTTCTTGCTGAATCTTTCAGTGATTTGGGAGTTCCTGTATTTTTGGCTGACATGAAAGGCGATATTTCAGGACTTGCAAAAATAGGTTCAGACAATGATTTCATCACAAACAACAGGCAAAGATACGGTCTTGATGATAAGGGATTCAGGTTCCATGAGTATCCTGTTGAATTTTGGGATCTTTTTGGCCAAAAAGGCCTTCCCATAAGAGTGACATTATCTGAAATGGGTCCGGTTCTTCTTTCAAAAATCCTGAACTTATCTGAAGCTCAAGCAGGCGTTTTAAATATAGTGTTCAGAGTGGCTGATGACGAATCTCTTTTAATCATTGATTTGAAAGATTTAAAAGCAATGATAAATCATGTTGTTGAAAACAAGGACCAATATGAAGGAGAATATGGTGCAATTGCTCCTAAATCTGCCAATACAATATTGAGAAGTTTGATTGCGCTTGAAGATCAGGGAGGAAATGCATTCTTCGGAGAACCTGCACTTGATTTGAATGACTTTATGCAATTGGATGACAATGGAAAAGGAGTCATCAACATTTTAGATGCTCAAAAATTATCACTTTCACCTGAAATATACTCAACATTTCTGCTTTGGATGTTGTCCAACTTATATCAGAACCTGCCTGAAGTGGGTGATATGGACAAGCCTAAATTCGTATTCTTCTTTGATGAGGCACATCTGCTATTCGATGACATGTCAGCTGAATTCGGCAAAAAAATCGAACAGATTGTAAGACTGATAAGATCAAAAGGAGTGGGCTTGTACTTCATTTCACAATCTCCTGCAGACATTCCAGACGATATCCTGGCACAGCTTGGAAACAGGGTTCAGCATGCGCTTCATGCATACACTCCAAAAGACCAGAAGGCAGTAAAAGTTGCCGCTGAAACTTTCCGTCCAAACCCTAATTTCGACACAGCTGAAGAAATCTCCAACCTTGGAATTGGTGAGGCACTGGTGTCAGTTTTGGATGAGAAAGGTACTCCGAGCGTTGTTGAAAAAGTAAACATTGTTCCTCCTCAAAGCTACATTGGAGCTATTGATGATGATTTGCGCTCACAATTGATAGACGTATCTGAATTCAAATCAAAATACTGGCAAGCAGTTGACGGACTTTCTGCATATGAATTGCTGCTGAATAAAATCGATTCCAATCCTCAAATAGAAAGTGAGGTTCCTCAAGTCGATAAGGAAATCATTCAGGAAGCAAAAGTTGAAGTTGAAAAGCAGCAAACCCAACAGGATGCGCCACAGCAGCCTGCAGCCGCAGATGTTATAGGAGGCATTTTGGGAACCGTACTTGGAGGCCAGAACGCTTCAGGTAAAAGCACTAAAAAGTCTCCTCAACAGAAAATGGTTGAAAAGGCAGCAACTCAGGCAATGAATACTGCTGCACGTGAAGTAACCAAAGGAATAATGAGAGGAATATTCGGACAGATGAAATGAGGTGATATTATGGTACATCCACACCAAAACGCAATATCCGAAATGAAAGCTTCCAATTTAATTGGAATAATAGAAGAATCAAAACTAACATACATTGGCGAAAACTTGACCATACATTTGCACAAAGGTGAAATAAAACTTTTAAAAGATATAAGGAAACATCTAAAACCTCATCACAAAAAAATCAGAATTAAGCAATACCAGAATGCTGAAAAAACTAATCTGTTCAAATTGCATGAGGAATTATATTTGAAAAAATATAAAAAACTGGAAAAGAAAGGGTTAATTGTCATTGACATGGAACCTGAAAATGGACTTCCTTATGATATTGGTTTGACCGGTAAAGGTCAGGAAGTTTTAACTGAAATCTGTTATTTGGAAGACAACTGGGAAGAGGTAATTGGTTTAACCGATGAAGACAGGGAAGTTTTAAAGAAACTGGCTTTGGATTCATTTGAAATCAGTTATAATCACAAGAAAAAACTTGATTTCATATTTTAAAGAAATCATAATTCATGGCTATTGAATCGTATGCATTTTTCACACATTCAATAGCACTTTTTTTGTTTTTAAAATAATAAAGGTGACTTTCGCATTTACAGTCTGTGCATCCGAAATTTTTAATGGAAGGTGCATGTCTTTCAATGAAATGGGATAGCTCACACTCTACTTTTTTATCACTTTCGTTGAAAATGATTTCAACAATCCTGCAATTTTGATTTTTGAGCAGGTAATCCACATGCCAATGAAGCTTTTTATCATCTCTTAAGTGTCTATTTAATCTTGATTCAAGAGAATTCATGGCTGAACCCACATATATGTAATTGCCTCTTTTAAATTCAATTTCACCAAGTTTTCCGATTTTTAATTTGGTCTTTTTTGTGACTCTTATAATTAGGCAATAGCATCCTTTCATTGTTTAATCTATTTTTTTAAACTAAGTTATAATTTATTATTTAACTACATTTTAAACATTATTCTATAAGTATTAAATAATACTTTATAAAATAAATATTATATGTATTCAAATATTATTGAATATATTATTTAAATAATTAAATATATGTTGAGGTTATATTTTGAAGTTAAATAAATTCATGATAGTCAGCATTGTTTTGCTGGCTATAATCTCATTTGGGGCTGTAAGTGCAGCTTCCGATACGACTGCAGATGATGCAGTCGGAGTAACTGAAGAACTGGATATTGGTGCTTCAGATGCTGGAGAAATAACTGCTGATGGTGATGATGCTATAAGCAGTGATGTAAATGAAGATTCAAAACTGGGTGCTAGTGCTGAAGATACTTTATCTGCCGGTAGTGTAGCACCTACATATGCTATTGATGTTACACCGGATGCAATGTCTGGATCTAATTATGTAGCACAATACGGTCAAATAATTACAGTAAACGGAACTATCGAAAATGCAACAGGAGATGTATCAATCAGATTTGGATTTTCCGGTAACTATTATGATTATAGTGTTCCTTTAGTTGACGGTAAATTCTCAAAAGATATTACCGACTATGACAGGGTAAGAAACAACTACCAAATTCAAGTCAAATGGGCAGGCAACGATTACTACAAATCAATTTCATGGTCTAAAAACATACATGTTCAGATGGCTAACGTTACCGCAAATGGTGCTTATTATGGTTTAGCTCCATATATGGATGTTAATTTATTTGATGCAACTGGTAATGTGACATTTACCTTAAACGGTAAGTCTTACACTAAAAAATTGGAAGATGGTAAAACAGTCCAAGAATTTGCAAATTATACCCTTGGTAAAAATACTGTTACAATGAATTATGAAGGGGATGGCGTAATTAATCCAATAGAGAAAACTTTTACTTTTACTGTAGATGCTAATATTGAAGCACCTACAATCTACAATTATCAACCAGCTATCATTAAAGTTTACTTTGGTGATGCAACAGGTAAAGTAAATGTTACCTTCAAAAATAAAACTGAAGTATTGGACATTGTGGATGGAGTCGCAACTACTGAACTTAAAGATTATGCTATCGGAGATAACACTTTTGAAATATCCTACTCTGGGGATAATACATTTAATCCATTTAAAACCACTAAAACCTTTGAAGTTTTAGATAAAGAAAATGCAACTATTATATCTTCAGTTTACCAAACTGCTAAACAGAATTTCATTTTCATTAATGTTCCTCATGCTACTGGAACTATTAATGTAACTGTTAACGGTAAAAAAGAAGTATGGGAACTTGTTAATGAAACTGCGATAAAAGACATTAATGCAAGTGATAAAATCACAGAATTAACAGTTTATTATGATGGTAATGTAAGATTAAACCCAACTACCTCTGATTTTTATGTAAACTTAACTGATTATATTGTAAATGCTAAAACTTTCAGAAATTATTTTGATATGAATAATGGCGGTAGGTTATACGAATTCATTGAAGATGGAATTACTCTTGACTTCCAAGGTTCAATTATCAATCCAGTTTCTGCAAATGAAATGAATATTGAAATTAGTAAACCTATAAATGTAATTTCCTCAACAGCTGATGCTTACATTGACTTAAACTGTACTGCAGGTAGTTTACTTGGTGAACACCCAGGAAGCAGTTTTGTAGTTGGTCATGACGGTTCTGGATCAAATATTTCTGGATTATACTTACACAACACTGAACTTTGGATTTCAAACACCACTAATGTCGTATTTGATAATATTAGTGTAGTTGTAGAAGACCAAAGAGTAGGTTCAGGTGTGGGTGCAACTTCTGTAAGGGATAACTCAAGCTATGTAACTCTTAAAAACAGTTACTTCTATACCAGAAACAATGGTGGATCAACCACATTCACATTCTCTTGGGCACACCATTGTATTTTTGACAACAACACTGTAAAAGCAGAAGGTAACGTTGGAAATCTACTTTATTTAAATACATTTAATATTAAAAATGCTCCTTCTGGCATTCCATTAAATACTTACAATACTTTTTCAAATAATAGGATTTACGGTAAAGAAGGAAGTGCAATTTCAATTGGAATCATGGTTGAAGGTGCAAATAATATAATTGCAAACAATACCCTTAACAAGACTTCAATCTCCACTTCATTCGGTGGTGTAGGTGCACATGATAATGTTTACTATGGAAACAGTCTCATGCAAGGTTCAGGTTTAACTGCTCAAGCAAATTCTACTGTATATAATAATGATGTACCTGGTACTTTATCAACTGGTGCAAATTCCGTTGTTTACAGTAATAATGTTGGAAAAGCAATGACAGTTGGTGCAGGTGCTGAAGCATACAGCAATACTGTTGGAGGTTTAACTTTAAGTGGTGCTAAATCTATTGTCCATGATAATACTGTAAATGGAGCTACCACTATTTCCCAAAGTGGTATTCAAGTATACAATAATACTTTCGAAGGGGACAATACTATTAAATTCAGTAATGCAAATGCTAAAAATGTTGTATTTGCTAATAATACTGTAGTTGGTACTATTGAATTTGCTAATGCAAATGCCAAAAACAATACTATTGTAGACAACACTATTACTACTTCTAAAAACTATGCAATTGATTTAAAAACTTACGCTAACACTGAAAACACTATTTCAGATAATATCTTAAACAGTGCAAAAGGTTTTGGTAATGCGGCTGTAAATCATGCAGATGACACAACATTAATTGTTGACAATTTCCAAAACGAAACTGCAAGTCTTACAGTTAAAGTTAATGATATCAAAGTTGGTGAAAAAGCTGTTTTTAATGTAACAACCAATGCAACTTCAATGGCTAGTGTTAATGTTGTTGTTAATGGTAAATCTTATGCTGTAAGTTTAACTAATGGTAAAGGTAGTTTGGAAGTAGCAGATTTATTATCAGGCAGTCATGATGTAATTACATCTTCTGCAGATAAAACATATGGTGCACAAAACACAACATCATTCAATGTAATTAAAAATGATTGTCCGGCTATTGAAGTTGTTGTTCCTGAAATCACCCAATGGATTGAATCCGCAATTTCCGTAACAATTAATGATGCTACAGGTACTGTTACATTAAATATAAACGGGACTGATGTTAATGCAGAACTTGTAAATGGTATTGCTAGTTTAACTGTTCCTGATTTAGCAGTGGGTGAATATAATTACACTATTACTTATGCTGGTGATTACAAATATCTTGGAAATGCTACTACTGGTACTTTAACTGTAAACAAAAACAAAGAAGTAAAAATTATTGCTTCCGATGTTGTTGTTTATGTATTGGCTGATAAATTCACAGCTAAACTCACTGATTATATTGGTGGTGCTATTGCAAATGCTAATGTAACTATTACTATTGGTGATGCAATATATCCTCTCATAACTGATGAAAATGGTGATGTCAATATTGAGTTAGCATTAACTAGAGGAATATATAATGTAAATGTTGCATCCAAAGCTATTCCTGGTGAATTCGATGCAGCTAGTGCAGACTATACTATAACCGTTATTGATGGATCTATTATTAAGATAGTTTCAGTCAACGGTGATGGCATAATTACCGGAATGTTATGTGATATTCTTGGATCTCCAATTGCTAATGCAAACATTCTCGC
>AUXO018772917.1_pt1 | contig 11661 bp, 12 predicted proteins | sample 768731 | NCBI WGS metagenome assembly AUXO01 (sample SAMN02715735, study PRJNA202380) | gut metagenome | biome: sheep rumen | host: Ovis aries | place: New Zealand: Palmerston North | reverse complement strand
CCATTAATATCACTTAAACTATTAGAATGATATAAAAGACCATTAACTAAAGTATTGGATTTATTACTAACTGCAGGATGAACAACAACCCCATTAGCTTTATTTACAACTATAACATCATCATCTTCATATACAATATCAAGATTCATATTAACAGGATCAAGATTCATTTCTGGTTCTTTATACTCTTCTATTTTAATAACATCACCTGGTTTTAGACTATAACTACTCTTAATACACTTATCATTCACCATAATATATTTTTCTTTAAGCATCTTTTGAATCTTACTACGACTAAAACCTGTTTCTTTAGTTAAATAACTATCAATTCTACCTAAATCCTCAAGAATTTTTATTTCTTTCATTACTATCACCCCTTACTATATCTAACATCATTAAAAATATACTAACTACAATACAAATATCCGCCAAATTAAAGATTGGAAAATTATAACCAATTATTGTAAAATCAAAATAATCAATCACATAACTATGAATAATTCGATCAATTAAATTACCATATATTCCACCAATAAGTAACCCATAATATATAGTTTCTAATGAACTTATTGTCTTTAAACTAGATAAATACTTATATAACATAACAACAACTATAAGCGCAACTACAATAAGTAACAATCTATTACCCTCTAAAATACTAAATGCTGCACCATTGTTTCTAACATAAGTAAATGCGAAAAAATCACGTATTATAATAATACTAGAATTAAGTTTTAAAGTACTTGTAACAATCATTTTTATAACTATATCAAACATTAAAACCATTAATGATATCAAATTAATTTTCTTAATCATTTTTTTCACCTAAGATATTATATCAAAATTTGACTTAAATACCAAGTTGTGCTAATATATTTAGCCGATGGAGGGTCGAATATAATGAATAAAGAACAATATAAACAATTATACAAAAATTTAATTCACAAAGAGGCACTTACACATTCAACAATGGATATTCTTAATGAGATGTTACAAGAAGTAGGATCTGCAACACAATTTAATTCTTATGATAATTTTAAAAAGAATTTTGATGTAGATTATGACAATGATACTATTAATATTAACCAAGAAAATATATATAATTTATCAATGCCTATTGATGCATTATTTACAGAAGAATGGAATAAGATATTAATTGACAATGAAATACAATCATTAAAAAATAGTACAAAAAGTGTTTTGGATGCTTTAACTGATCCTGACTATTTTAATGATGAAGCTGATATTAAAGGTGTCGTTGATATAAATAATTTCTTAAACAGACAAGTATATGCTTATAAAAAAAGAGAAAACTTATTAAAGAATAAACAAAATCAAAAAATTGAAAACAAATCAGAAAAATTTGAATCAAAATATAATCATTATTTAAATAATTTTTTAAATTATTTAAATATGTATTATAATGATTATGAAGAAGCGTTAAGCTTACAACAAGAAAAAACATTAAAAAAAGTAAAGTAAGAGAGGTTGATTAAATGAAAAGAAAGAACATCAGTGATATTGTATTCGTTGAACATAGAAGTAAAAATGGAAACAAGATTAATATTCCTATTGACTTTTTAGTTGATGAATATGATGAAATATCTGAACATAGTGAACAATTAAAATCAGATATAGCTACACTTGTAAATCAAGCAATAAAAATAAATGATGAGTATAAAAGCAAAAATAATCAAAAAGATATTTCTATTGAATTATTAAATTTATTAAAAATGTATTGTGTAGAAAATAGTTTTGACAATGATAAAAAAGTAAATATATCTTTAGGTCAAATACTTGATGATAATAATTTACTAGAAAATTTCCTAGGATTTATAAATAATAAATTTGATTACGCAAGTGAAAACAAGGGCAATAAATCATTATTATTTAGATATGCTTTACTTCAAAACATCATTAATAAAAAACGACAATTAATATCTAAAATTAATGATTATAATTTAATGGAAATTAACGAAATTAAAGAAGAAGAAAAAACAAAGAGTTCAAGATAATTGAACTCTTTTTTATTATTTTTGTTTTGTTGAATACATTTTATATTTCTTATTAATAATTATTTTCTGTTTATTATTAATTAACAATACACCTTCATTGGTGTTTTTTATATAATCTTTAGAATCTTTTAAATTCATACTAAATATTTTATATGCATTTACACCATTATTAAGTATATCAGATGATACACTAGTTACTGATAATACATTATCATATGGCATTTTTGTATCTAAATTAATAATATTAGTATATCTCTTACCATTAATAGTATAATAAGTATTATTCTTCCCTATTGATACTATACTTATATTATTACCATAAACTATATTCATCATTTCATTATTTATTGGATTCATAATTGCGGTAGAAAAATCACCTTCATAGTTTTTACCTAAAGTAACATTCCCATCAACATTAATTAAATAATTATCTATTTTATTATCCTTAAAATAATCAACTACTTTATTAGTAACATAGTACTCTCTAATATAATCCATATTTATATCTACTATTTCATTAGTTATAGTATTATTTTCTATATTGATTAATTCTTTTCTTACATCTATTTTATCTAATTCTTCTTTAGTTGGTAATGGTCTTTCATATGTAAATATTCCATTCCAATATGTAACTAATTCATTATTATTTATATATATATTGTTCTTATTAGCAAATTCAATCATATCTTTTAAATCTTCATTTAATTCTTTTTGTTTTTTTCTATGATTAATTACATATAAATTATTTTTATATTTCTTTTTAGTATCAGTTAGTTGATCATACTTATTATATATTTTTTTAGCTTGTTCTAAGTATTTATCAACGTCTCCTTCTTTATCATAAATAATAATTTTTACATCCTTATCAAAAGCTTTAAAAGTAATATTATATTCTTTCCAGTTCTTTTTATCTAAGTGTATCCATAGATTTACCCCTATAAACGTTATTAATACAATTATTACTACAATAGTATTTCTCTTCATATAATCATTCTTTCAATTTATTCTTCTTCTAATACTTTTTTATATATTTCTATTAATTGTTTACCAACTATTTTTACATCTTTTGTCTTAGCTATTTTATAGCCTTCTTCAGTTAATGATGGTAATTTACCTGATAATATTTCATCTATTTTTATTTCCATATCATCTACATCTTTTGCTTTATATACAACTTTCTTATCTTCATATTCTTCAAATACAGGTATATCACGAATAAGAGTTGGAATCTTAGATGTAAGTGCTTCTAAGATAGGAATACCCTCTGTCTCCTCTAAAGTTGGAAATAAATATAAATCTCCTCCTGATAATGCACTACGTATCACATCTGGTTCTACATACCCAGCAAAATGTAAATTATCTAACTTAGTAGTAACAGCCTTCCTAATATTAGAAGGAGAAACAGATAAAGGACTATATCCAAACCATATAAATTTATACTGAGGCATTCTTTTAGCTAATTCTACAAAATCTAAAATACCTTTTCGTTCAATATATAATCCAATTCCTATAATAACTTTATCATCATCAGTATATCCATATTTTTTTCTAAATTCTTTACCTTTTTCTTCATTTCTTTCAAAAAAACTAGTATCTATACCATTACTAATTGCAACTATAGGTGGATTCATACCATAATCTTTTAAAAGTCTCTTTGAATACTCAGTTGGAGTAATTATATAATCTCCTAAGCTATAGCACTTAATTAACCATTTTTTAAATAATGGTGCGGCCATATTACTACCAATAAAAGAATTTCTAAAATCTTCTTCTGTAGAATGAGCATGATAGATGATTTTTTTGCCTTTCTTCTTCATTTTTTTAGCATATTCATATGATATAGGACCATAATAATTTAAATGTAAAATATCATAATCATTATCGTGAATATCTGTTGTATATTCAATCCCATTATCTTCTAATGCTTTCTTTTGATGATTTATAGCTTTACCTAAACCTGATTTAGATATAGCTTTTAAACCTTCAGTATATAACAAAACTTTCACTAATATCACCTAATCTGATTATAACACAAATTATAAAATTATAAAATTAATTTTACTAAAATAACATCTTCCCCTATTTTTTCTATCTGAGACCATTTTACTTCAATCTCATTTCCAGTAGAAAATCTAGAAATAATAAATTTAGCTTTCTCTACTATTAAACTATCTAAATTTCCATCTATAGTAATATTAGCATCAATGATATTACCAATTCTTTTTCCATCATAAATATTGACAACATCTTTATCTTGTAAATCAGATAAACGCATACTATCACCATTTTAATTATATGAAATATAAAAAAATAGATACTTTATATCTATTTATGTAATCATCTTTTTTATTGAATCAATTGCAGATTTTTCTAATCTAGATACTTGAGCTTGAGATATACCTATTTCTTTAGATAATTCCATTTGTGTCTTACCCATCATATATCTAGAAAATAATATATATCTTTCTTTTTCTTTTATTTTATTAAGCGCACTTCTAAGATCTATTCTATCTCCTTCATCATATATAGTATTTTTCTTATCAGCTAACTGATCTTCTAAATAAATAGTATCCCCTCCATCATTATATATTGGCTCTGACATACTAATTGTATCTTTAGTAGAATCAATCGCATTAGTTATATCATAAACTGGTAAATTTAGTTCTTTCGCAATCATTTCAATTGTTGGTTCTTTATCTAACTCATTAGTAAGTTTTTCTTTCATTTTTAATGCCTTATATGCAGTATCTTTAATACTACGTGATATTCTAATACTATTATCATCTCTAAGTGTTCTTTTAATCTCACCACTTATCATTGGGACACTATAAGTAGAAAACTTAACACCATATGATAAATCAAAATTATCAATAGCTTTAATAAGGCCAATACAACCTACTTGAAATAAATCATCTAAATTATCACTTCGATTATTGAACTTTTTTAATACACTAAGAACCAATTTTAAATTTCCGTTTACTAATTCTTCTTTCGCACTTAAATCACCATTTTGATATCTTTTAAATAATTCAATCTGTTCTTCATTTGATAAAACTTTAATATTCGCAGTATTCACGCTAGATATTTCTACTTTTCTGCGTGACATAAAATCTCCTTTCATAATTATATTGATATCAAAAATACTTTTTATTCATTAATTTACTTATTACTTTATACGTGCTATAATTTAAATGAAATATATATGTATAGTAAGGGTGAAAAAAATGGGTAAATTAAAATTTGTTATTAGAAGATTATTCGATATGAATTATAAAGCTATGTTTAATAAAATAGATGAGATACATAAAGAAACTGGTATAAATAGAATTAAACTTTTCTTTGATGTTATTTACTGTGGTTTTAAATATCAAGCAGGATATATGGATTATTGGTTATTTAAAATGTATGAACTAAGTAAAGATCAAAGAAAAACTATTCTTACTCGTGGTATAAATAATAGTTTAATAAAAAAATATAACAATTATGATTATAAGTGCTATTTCGAAAATAAAGATAAGTTTAATGAGAAATTTAAAAAGTATGTAAAAAGAGATTGGTTATATTTAGATGATTATAAAAGTTTTTCAAAATTCATAAGTAATAAAGATACTATTATGGCAAAGCCTACTATCGGTACTCACGGTGATGGTATTATTAAAATAAGTATTAAAGACTATACTCCTAGAAAGCTATATAATTATTTAAAGAAAAAAAACTTATTATTACTTGAAGAAGTTGCTAATCAACATAAAGACTTAAATAAACTTCATCCAGTTAGTGTTAATACTATAAGAGCGGTCACACTAACTAAAGGTAAAAAAACAACTTTATTTGCTGCATATCTTAGAATTGGTAATAATAAAATCGTTGATAATTTTAATAATGATGGACTTGTCGTTCCTATAAATATTAAAACAGGAATAATTGAATATCCTGCCTTAGATAAAAAAGGTAATTTATATGATAAACATCCACTTACAGGAACTAAAATTATAGGATTTAAAATACCAAAATGGAAAGAAACTTTAAAGATGTTAAAAGAAATTGCGCAAATTGTTCCTCAAATAGGATATATTGGATGGGATGTATGTATTACTCCTAATGGACCTATTCTAATAGAAGGAAATGAATATCCAGGTCATGATGTATACCAATTACCTCCTCATCGTACTGATGGAATTGGACTAGTACCTAGATTAAAGGAAGCTGAAGGTGAAATTAATGAAAACTAAATACAAATTTATTATTCTAATTATATTTGCTTGTATACTTTCAATTATAATATACAATCATATTGAATCATTTAAGAGTGTTGATATAAAGGAAGATATTTTAGTTGAACAATCTAATATTGAAGATAAGTATCTAAATAATACTAAATATTCAGCAAGTAATCCTAAAATAATACTAAATCCATATGGTATATCTCCTCTTACCGCACTTGTTATATTTGAAACTAATGATCTTACTACACCAAAAATAACTATTGTAGGTAAAGATGAAAGTACAACAATAAAAAATACTTTTACTCCAAGTAAAAAACATATATTACCTATTTATGGTTTATATCCTGATGCTAATAACGAAGTAATACTTGAAGTAAATAACAAAAAGTATAAATTGAATATTAAAACTGATAAATTACCTAATGATATGATTCTTCCTACCGATGTTATGAATAATAAAGAAGATAGTACTGATAATAAATTATATTTTGTTACTCCTTCTTCTACCGGTTATACAGCTGCTTACGATAATAATGGTGATGTTAGATGGTATTTAACTGATAAATATCTATGGGATATTAAAACATTAAACAATGGTAACTTACTTCTAAGTACAAATAGATTAATAAATAATCCATATTATACTACCGGTCTTACTGAAATGGATCTTACTGGTAAAATATATTATGAATATTCATTACCAGGTGGATATCATCATGATGTATATGAAATGGATAATGGTAACTTACTTGTCGCAACTAATGATTTTTCAAGTGGTACTGTTGAAGATGTAATTGTAGAACTTGATAGACAAACTGGTAATATTGTTAAAACAATTGATTTAAAGAAAATACTAAATCAAAATGATGGTAAAAGTCTTAATTGGACTACATATGATTGGTTTCATAATAATGCTGTATGGTATGATAATAAAACTAATTCAATTACCCTTTCATCTCGTCATAAAGACGCTGTTGTTAATATCAATTATGATACTAATGATATAAACTGGATTCTTGGTGACAGTACAGGATGGAATAAAAAATATAAGAAATATTTCTTTAAAAAAGATAATGATACACAGTGGCAATGGGGTCAACATGCATCTATGATATTACCTAATGGTAACGTATTCTTATTCGATAATGGTAATAATAGATCTAAAAATAAAAAAGATGCTTTACCGGCTGATAAGAATTATAGTCGTGGTGTTATATATGAATTAGATACTAATAAAATGACTGCTAAAGAAGTATGGTCTTATGGTAAAGAAAGAGGAAGTTCATACTACTCTCCTTATATTTCTGATGTTGATTATCTTGATGAAAATCACTATTTAATTAATTCTGGAGGTCATTCTGAATATAAAGGTAAAACTAATAATGTTCCTGCTGGTATGACTAAAGCAGATAAATTAACAAGTTATATAACAGAAATTATTGATGATGAAGTTGTCTTTGAATTAACTTTACCAACTAATACATATAGAACAGAAAAACTAAGTTTATATAATGATTCTAAGTTTAAAACAGGTAAAGGAACAAGACTAGGAAGTATTGGAAAAACTAAAGAAGATGGTATGATATTTAATCCATTAATATCTTCAAAGAAAGTAGATAAAGAATATAAATCACATAATATAAGCATTACTAAGGAAGTTGATAGATTAGTTATCAATGGTACTTTTAAAAAAGGTACTAATGTAAAAATCGTTTTAGATAACGTATTTGATAATAAATATTATAATATGGCTATTTCTAAACGCCCTTATACAGCTATGTGTGTTGATGTATTTAATTCTAAAGAAAAGAAAAATGGTATCAATGTTACTAAATATATAAATGCTGAAGGTTTATCTGGTAAATATTATATCTATATCAAAATAAACAATAAGCTTTATAATACTAGAAAATATGTTAAATTTTAAAATGTAGAATATTTAAATTCTACATTTTTTATTTTTAATACAATATTTAATTTAATATATAAAAAAGAAGCATAACTTTGCTTCTAATTTCAGATTATAACTCCCCTACAATAAGGATAATCAATCTCATCAATTCTAACTCTTACAACTTTATTAATTAAACTCTTATCGCCTTTAAATTTTACACATAAATAATTACCAGTATGTCCTTTTAATATTCCATCTTTTATTGTTTCTACTAAAACATCAACTTCTTTAGAAATAAACTTATTCATATATTCAAGTTCTAATTCTTTTGAAATCTCTAATAACTTATGAACTCTTTCTTTCTTTATTTCATTACTAATTTGATTGTCAAACTTAGCAGCTGGTGTCCCATTTCTAACAGAATATGGAAATACATGTAATTTAGAGAATTTAATTTTCTTTATTGTTTCAATTGTTTCGTTGAATAATTCATCTGTTTCACCAGGAAATCCAACTATTACATCAGTTGTAATTGATATATTTGGTCTTACTTTTCTAATATCTTCAATTTTCTTAATAAATTCACTCTTATCATATTTACGATTCATCTTTTTCAAGATATAATCACTACCACTTTGTAGTGGGATATGCATATGATCTACTAAAACTTTGTTATTCTTCATTAAATTAATTATATTATCTGTTATTTCATTCATTTCAATTGATGAAATTCTAATACGTTCAAGTCCATCAATTGTGATTAAATCTTCTAACAGGTTTTCAAATTTATAATCTTTAAATTCACTACCATAGTGACCAGTATGAATACCTGTTAAAACAATTTCTTTATGTCCTTCTTTAACTAAATCACAAACTTCAATCAAAACACTTTCTCTATCCTTACTACGTACTCCACCTCTTGTATATGGAATAATACAATAAGTACAGAAATTATTACATCCTTCTTGAATCTTTACAAACGCTCTAGTATGATCAAAGTTATTTAGTTTCATATTTTCAAACTTAATATTTTTATCAAGAATATTTTTAACATCAACAATTTGTTTACCAGTATTTTTATATTCCTTAATATAATCGATTATTTTAGTTTTATTAATGTTTCCTAAGACGATTGATACACCTTCGATATTACAAACATCTTGAGTTTTATTTTGTGATAAGCACCCAGTTACGACAATAATACTATCCGGATTATGTTTTACTGCCCTACGAATTAATTTAAGACTTTTACTATCAGCTGTATTAGTAACTGAACATGTATTAATAATTACTATATCAGCTTTATCATCATCAGAAATAGTATAACCATGATCTATAAGTATATCTTTCATAACACTTGATTCATAGCTATTTACCTTACACCCAAGTGTAATTATATTAAAACTCATGGTTATCACTTCCTTTATAATTTACTTCTTAATTCTTTTAAAGCCTCTAAAAATTCAACATTTTTCTTAATCTCATTAGATAATGGTTTTAAATTAAGTGTCTCTTCCAATGATAAATTATTAGGATTTGGTTCATCAAAACCATCACTTTCTAAATTAATATTATCGATTGTATTATTATTATCATATGATTCTTCTACTTGTAAATTATTATCTACTATATTATTATCTTTAGCCATATCATAATCATTACTATTATATCTAGAATTATCATATGGATCATTTAAAGGAGCCACAGTAATTGGTGTTTCTTCCTTTTCATCTTCAAAGATAACATCATTATCTTCAGTAAAAGTTGGTATAGTTGAATAATTTGTTTCTGAACTTTGCTTACCATATACTGGTGAAATAAAATCAGTATTTCTAAAACTAGATGATTCATTCTTCACAACATTAACATCATCATTCTTAATAGGATTATCTAAAACAGTACCATCATGATTAGGTTTTTCTAAATCTTTAGTTTGTTCTAACATCTCTTCTAATCTTTCTACCCTATTATCTTCTTGAATTGTTTCTGATGCCAAACTTTCATTAACATTATTCGAATTATCATAATCTACTTTTTTAGATGCAGCTTTCTTTAATTCACTATAACTAATAATTGATTTTTCTTCTTGTTCCTTTTCAAAAAATTCAATCTCTTGTTCTTTTTTAGCTTCTAAATCCGCTTGCATTTGATCAAGCAATAATTCTAATTCAGATTTTTCCTCTTTCATATTCATAACCTCACTAGTCCTCTTTTTTAATTTACTTTTATATCTAAATATCATTACATCAATCAAATAATTAATTAGAAAAAAAGCACTAATAATTAGTGTGACTATTAGAAATTGGTCCCCTGAAAACCCATCCATAATATCACTTCCAATAATATTGTAGAAGTATCTACATCAAATATTTTATCATATTTATGACACTTTTGTCCATTTTTTGAAGCGTTTTATTACCTAATACTCCCTCTATCAATTTATTACATTAACTATACACTATTTTTTATAATAAAAATGTAAAGTAAAAACATAATAACTCCCCTTCTAATTTAAATTTTTCTTTTAAACAATAATGTTTAAATATGAATGAATTATGTAAAATTGTGAAAAAAAGTTTAAAAACTTTACATAAGAAATCTCGAATCGTATAATTAAATTAGTAAGATTAATATTTGATATTTAAAGGAAGGTGATTAGATGGATTATGTTGAAAAAAAAGAGATAACTATTAAGAATGCAGTTGACCTATTAAATATGTATAATATATTATTGAATAAAAAACATAATAAGGAACTCGAAGATAGTGATTATCAATCAATAAATAAACTTATGATTGATAAAAAAATTAAAAATCTACGTTCTAAAATCACAAAACTTAATATTGATATATTAGAAGATGAACCAAATATTACAATTGATGATAATGAACCAGATGATATAAGTCTTAGAATAGATTCTGATAATGAACTAAATGAAGATATAGAATATACAAAAAGTTATGATTTTGATAAAGAAACTATTCAAGAAAGTGGTAGTGTTGTTTTATCACAAACATTAGATACTGTTGCTTATAGATCAATTATTAATACAATAAACGAGATAGAGATCTATACAAAACAAGGTAAAATTATTCCAACTAATAATGATGATGTAGTTTTTAAGTTTAACGTTGATAATCAATATTTAATAAATAAAGAAGGAGAAGCTATCAATGTTAGTGATATAAATGATTTCTCTATGAACAATTTATATACAATAAACTTATATGATTTGCCTAAAGAAATCAGAATTCTATATAAGCAATTAAAAGAAATAAATAAGGAAAAACAAGAGAAAATCGAGTTCAAAGTAAAGAAAAGAATAAACAACTTAATTCCTAATATGTTTAAAGAAGAAAGATTTAAATAATATTTCTATTAAATAAATATTATAAGTACCAAATATTTAAGATTATCTATATAGTCAATGTCTAATGCATTGACTATTTTTTATAGAATTTTATTAATATATTAAAATTAATAAGTTTCAAATATTTTGTTACTTTTAAATTTATAATATTTTTTT
>AUXO014394369.1_pt1 | contig 11662 bp, 10 predicted proteins | sample 768731 | NCBI WGS metagenome assembly AUXO01 (sample SAMN02715735, study PRJNA202380) | gut metagenome | biome: sheep rumen | host: Ovis aries | place: New Zealand: Palmerston North | reverse complement strand
TCCCATCGGACATCCTGCACAACAGTATCTGCATGCGGTGCAAGGTACGCCGGCTTTCATGCCTTCGGCAATGTCGAACAGTGTATTCTTTTCCTCATCCGTCAACGGATTGTATTTTTCAAATGTTCTGAGGTTATCTTCAACCTGTTCTACTTCATTCATGCCGGAAAGAACAACTTTGATATTCTCAAAGCCCTGCAGGAAGCGGAATGCATAAGAAGCATCGCTTGCCTCCGGAAACTGTGCAAGTTTTGCATGATTTGCCTCGGACAGTTTTGCCAATTTTCCGCCGCGGCATGGTTCCATAACCCATACGCCGAGGCCGTGTTTTGTGATGATGTCATATTTTTTCTTTGCATCCTGCAACGTCCAATCAAGATAATTGCACTGGATCTGCACAAATTCAAACACGCCTTCATATCTGGTTAAAACATCTTCCAGCAATTTTGTGCCGCCATGGAAAGAGAAACCGAAATGTCTGATTTTTCCTTCCTCTTTCATTTTGATCATGTCATCAATGATATGGTATTCACTGCTTTCATAAATCTTGATGGACCATTCGGTAATGTTGTGGAGAAGATAAAAATCAAAATAATCCGTATTGCATTTTTCCAGCGATCGGTTGAACAAGGCGATATTGTCTACCGGTCCCGGCAGGGAGTGTCCCGGAAATTTATCAGCGATATAATAGCTTTCACGGGGATATTTTTTCAAAGCTTCTGCCATGGCAAGCTCGGATTTTCCGTTTAGATACGGATACGCTGTATCAAAGTAATTGACACCTGCCTGAATGGCCAGATCAAACATTTTGTTGACTTTTTCCTGATCGATTTCACCGGTTTCGGGATCACTTGCAAAACGCATGCATCCAAAACCGAGCCTGGAGAGTTTCATTCCCTGAAAATCACTGTAAATCATATTATCCTCCTGTTATGTTTTCTCACTCTTCTTTTATTTTACCATTGCATGCATTATTGGCAAAGAAAAAGGCTTTGGCCTTTTGCCAAAACCTAATTCGTTCCATATAAGATTTTTGCCAGTTCGGAATCCTTGTCCAGAATGATGGTCTTATCACCGCCCTGCATGCTCTTTTTCAAGGCATCCAGACTTCTGATGTACTGATAAAAATCTGCTTTATCCTGGGTATTGTATGCATCCTGCAGGGTTTTCATATACTGCTCTTCCCCTTCGGCTTCAAGCACAGCTGCTGTTTTTTCTGCTTCGGATTTCAGAATGGCAACCTGCTTGTCAGTTTCATTACGAATCTTCTGAGCTTCCGCCTTGCCTTCGGCAGTATAGGAAGCAGCGATGTTTTCTCTTTCGGAAATCATTCTTGTATATACTGCCTGCTTGTTGTCTTCCGGAAGATCCAATGCCTTGATCTGTACCTCCACAATTTCAATGCCATAGGATTCCAAGCCATTATTTGCCTCTTCTGTCAGCATTTTTGTCAGTCTTTCACCTCTTGCCTCAATCACCTCATCCTGTGTCATGGAAGAGATAATGGTCTTTGTGGCATTATAGGAAGCCGCTTCGATTCTCTCTTGTGCCCTTGGCTCCACCGCGTTTAATGTCTGAACATATTTGGTAGGATCCGTGACACGCCATAATACGTAATCATCGGCAATCATGGATTTCTTGTCCTTGGTGATGACATCACTCTGGGCGATGTCATATAACGTAATGGCAGAAGAGATCCTCTGTACATTCTGGATAAAAGGAATTTTAAACTTCAAGCCCGGTTCGGATTCGATCTTCACGATTCTTCCAAACTGGCGAATGACAGCGTATTGGTTAATACCGAGGCTGTATGTCCCATTAAGACCGATTATTGCGAGAAAAATAACGGCAATTGTAACGATCGCTTTTTTAAGATTCTTCATTGATTGTTCCTCCTTGTGAGAATGATTCGATCGGCAATAACTCCTGTGTATTGCCATCGGTGATGATCACCTTCATTTGCGGAAGCAGATCTTCCATTGTTTCATAGAACAGTCTTCTCTTCGTGATAAGAGGGTATTTCTGATATTCCTCATACATCCTGTTGAAGCGTTCCGCCTGTCCTTCTGCTTCTGCGATTCTTGCCTGTTTAGTTGCCTCAGCCTGTTGGGTGATGCGGTCAGCCTCTGCCTCAGCTGCAGGAATCTGTTCATTCTTGTACTGGTTGGCATTGTTGATGGCGGTATCCTTGCTTTGTTTTGCTGTTTCTACCGCCTTGAATGCAGCGACAATTTCACTTGTCGGAGGCTCTGCATCCTGTACTGTGATATTGACCACCTGCAAGCCGATGTTGTTATCAGCAAGGGATTTGGACAGCTTTTCTTTGACATCCGCCTGAATCTGTGATTTTCCGGTTGTAATCACTTCATCGACAGGATAATTGATCACTGTGGAACGGATAGCCGCTCTTGCCATGTTGACCATGATTTCTTCAGGATCATTCGAATTGTACAGATAGGCAACAGGATCGCTGACCTTGTATTCCATGTAGAAATCGATATTGACCAGATTGAAATCACTGGTAATCATGATTCCGTTTGCCTCATCCGTAATATTCTGTCCTTCATTTGTCACGATATAGCCTAAACCTGTACCATGGGTTGTCGTATCCACTTTTCTGACTCTCTGGATAAACGGAATTTTGAAATACATTCCCGCATTTTTGACTTCCTGCACTTTGCCGAACATTGTAACAACTGCCTGTTGCTGTTCCGTAACCGAATACACGGAAGTCATCGCCAGAAGCAGAACACAGGCAATTGCAAGCGCAATGCCTGCAAACTTTCCGGCCTTCTTTCCGAAATCGGAAGCGCCTGTCTGGATTTCTTCTTTGAAATTCTTTCCTTTGAGCATATTCATTGTTCCTCCTTAAATAAAAACCGGAATCGTTAACCAATTCCGGGATATGTACAACTCGATCTTTCCCATCTTTGGTTAACCAAAGATGAGTCTCACTACAAGGGGAATGAACCGAGATTGACATCTGTGTTGGCGATCCATCCGGTGTATATTCACCAGTTACTCCCTCATCTATATGTATATTATCATGTTTTTACGGGAAATCAAGAGAAATCGCACTTGCTTTTTCCCACGCCTCTATTACAATGTGAATCATGAAAAAGACCTATGCATGTTCCGATGTGCACAGCCATCTGGACGTATTTGAACAAGCAATGAACGATCTCGATCCGGATGATGAAATGTATATCATCGGCGATGTCGTGGACAAGGGACCGGACGGGCTTAATGTACTTTTGAAGATCATGAATGATAAAAGATGCCACATGTTGATAGGAAACCATGACATGATGATGCTGGAATACTTAACATGCAGAAAAAAACCGGAAACAAGGTTCACCGGTGTGTATCAGGATGTAAAGAAGAGATGGCTGTATGTCAATGGCGGATTAGCCACCTTTCAGAAATATAAAAGGCTTCCCGAAAGCAGCCGGAAAAAAATTGTCACCTATCTATCATCCCTGCCTGTTTTATTAAACATGGAAGTCGATGGCAGAAAATTTATTCTCGTGCATGCCTACCCTCAAAATCATGGCGAGACTGACATATATGTCAGAGATTTAAAGACATTTACCTACCTCTGGCGCAGTGATTACATCTGGAAACGGGAGCCTTTCCATCATGAAGAAGGAAAGATCATTCTCACCGGACATACGCCAACCCGTAATTATGAAGATCACAAAATCCTGCATGATGATCGGTGGTACGATCTGGATTGCGGTTTAGCTTATCAGGATGCAGACAGCAGGCTTGGTGTACTGTGTTTAAATGATTTGTCTGAAAAATATTACGCACCAAAAAGATAACCAGCCGGTTTCCGGCTGGTTATTTGCTTAGATTGGCTTGTATGCCTATCTGACTTTCATGGCTGCTTCATAAGCACTCCATATGACAGTTCTCAGATTGCCGACTTCCTTACAGTCTCCGATGAACTGTATTTCTTTTGATGCTTTGGCCAACGGTGCAGGCAGATAACCGGCACAGCTGATCACTGTATCGCATGGAATGACAGTTTCTTTTCCTTCCTTGTCTTTCACAACAATACTGTCTTCGTTTACCTTCTGCAAAGTTGTTTCCAGATATACCGGTACTTTTTTCCAGGCAAAGAATTCCCTGAGATAGGAGCTGTTTGCCAAGCATACTCCGGGTTGGGCAACCAGGTCCTCCTTCATCTCAATGATCACCGGTTTCTTTCCCTGCAAATACAACTCATATGCAATCTCGCTGCCGGTTAATCCGCCACCGATAACAGCTACAGTTTCTCCTGTTTGTGTGCCATTCAGATACGCACATGCTTCTATCATCTTTTCATGTCCCGGTACCATCTTCAATACTCTTGGAACAGCACCTGTTGCAACAATCACAGGATCATTTCCAAACTCAGCCGTTGTCCTGACCTCATAACGATAGTGGACCGGTATTTCAAGAAGCTCCATCTGTCGCTTGTACCATGCCAGAAGATCTCTCAGTTTGCCTTTATAGCTTTCTGCAGAAGCGGCAATAAATGTTCCGCCAAGCTGACTGCTTCTTTCATAGATTACCGGATGATGGCCTCTTAATTTTAATACTCTTGCCGCCTCCATGCCGGCAATGCCTCCGCCGACAATGGCAACGGTCCTCGGTTTATCAGTCGGTTTGACATAGTGCCTGTTCCATTGCATCATCTCCGCATTGATGGCACATCTGGATAAATGCAGGCTGTCTTCCAGTTCCTGCATATTCGGTGTTCCTTTCCATTTGGACATGTTAAAACAGCCGTTATGACAAAGAATACACGGACGGATATCCTCCGGACGGTTATCCATGAGTTTTGTCACCCATTCAGGATCTGCCAGAAATTGCCTTGCAAACCCTGCAGCATCAATTCTGTTTTCGGCAACTGCTTCTGCCGCAATCACAGGATCCATCCTTCCTGCACATACAACCGGTGCATTTGTATATGCCTTGATGTGTGCAACATCATCCAGATTGCAGTTTTCCGGCATATAAATCGGCGGATGTGCCCAATACCAAGCATCATATGTACCGTTATCACAATTGAACATGTCATAGCCAGCCTCTTCAAGATGTTTCACAGCCCATTCTGACTCTTCCATATCCCTTCCGGCTTCCTCATATTCCTCAAACGGCAATGCACCTCTGCGGAATCCTTTTGTTTTGGAGACAACACTGTAACGCAAAGAAACCGGGAAATCCTGTCCGCATTCCTTTTTGATCGCTTTGACTATATCCGTCGCAAAACGATATCTGTTTTCCCTGCTGCCGCCATATGCATCATTTCTGTGATTGGTATATTTCAAGGCAAACTGATCCAGGAGATATCCTTCATGCACAGCATGCACTTCCACACCGTCAACACCTGCATCCATCAGCATCTTTGCACTCTTTGCAAAGGCATCCACATACTCCTGTATCTCTTCAACAGTCATAGCGCGACTTGGCACTTTGTCAGACCACCTGTTAGGCGCAGGAGAAGCAGTAGCTGTAATCTTGTCCAAGTCCATAAACGGTTTGGAGCCGATACGTAATGCTTTGTTTTCCCAAAGCTTTTCCATCATTGCAGAAACCGTAAAAGATCTGCCGAATCCGGCTGTCAGCTGTACAAACAGTTTCGCCCCTGTTTCATGTAACTTGGGCATCCACTCAGCAAGGTCTTTGTACATCTTCTTGTTCTGATACAGCCATTCCCCGCCCATGGGATTGCGCACACATTGGCACCCCGGCAAAACAAGACCGGCATTGTTTTTTGCAACTTCAAGAATAAATTTTGCACCCATCTCATCGAAATGGTTCTTCTCCATCCACCCAAACAGGTCTGTTCCTCCCATTGAAGTCAGAACAATTCTGTTCTTGATTTCCACATTGCCGATTTTCCATGGTGTAAACAACGGATTCAGCTTCTCGTTCTTATTCTCGCTCATCTTCCACCTCTACTGTTCCATCTTCATAGGTTGTAATCATCATGCCTTCTTTGACGTAATCCAGGAATTCATCTCCCAGTCCGTCAATCAGAACCATTGGCTTTTCACTCCAGTTGGCAATTAGGCATGCACCAGCTACCGCCAGTGAATCAGCAGGCTTGCTGAAAAGCATACATGCAGGTGCCGCATCGTTCTCTGCGACACAGTATAAGACCATACCGCCTGTAGTCGAGCCGATTGTTTCCGGCAGGCATAATGCTGTTCCGGGAATCATTTTTCCGTAAAGATCCTTGTTGTTCTGGTCTTCTATGATCCCTTTAGGATTCAGGAAAGATCCAACTGTTTTTAATGAAGCCAGTGTATTAAATCCGCCATGGGATACAAGGGCCGGTGCAGATACATTTCCTCCGACTACCGGTCTTCCCTTAAATGTTTTTGTCATCTCAGTTACCTCCGGTCACAATCTTCACAAATTCTTCTTCATTATAGAAACGGGAATGACTGTATGTCCTGAGTTTATTTGAACATGTGATAATTCTTGTATCACGAATCAGAGTGTTTGCACAATAGGATAACGGGCAGATTGTACTGAGGGTAACACCCATCAGTTCCAGCCTCGCCGCTTTTTCAGGATAGCTTTGTCTGAAATGATCCACAACATCCGGGGCTGCCGTGAAGACGACAGGTATGGCTACCTGTGTTCTTTCCTTTGCATCCAGACCTTCGATCAGCTTATCAGTCCATTCCACCAGCTGCTCACAAGAGAAGTGCGGACAGCCCGCAAAAGCCAGCTGAGGCTCGCCATCCGGATCAGTCCAGATATTCGGATAGCTTTCCTGTGTTTTTCTTAACACTTCATCATCAATGACAAATACTTTCGCATTTTCCTTGATGAGGGATTCTCCCTGCTCTTTTGCCTCAGGGGTAACATTTTCTACATGATACAGGCCGACAGAGCCGTTTGAAGCAGCTGCTGCTCCCATATCTTTCAGATAGTCTCTTGTCTTCTGATTAAGTTCGGTTCCGATCCATTGATCAAGCCCTTTGATGTATGGCACATCCTCAATAACCTTCATGCCTATCGCAGAACCGAGAATCTGCGGTTCGGGCTTAGCGGTCGTTTTCACTTCGATGATCCAGTCCGCTTTTCTTCCTTCATCCAGCAATAAGCCAAACTCCGGAACATAACCGAGAATGTTTGTCATGAATTCAATCACGCCGGAATTGCGGTTGCACCTTGCACCGATCACCGAGTTTGCATAGGATACGGCAGAAGACTCTGCCCATCCGAGAATATCCCCTCTTTCAGGAATATTCCCGACTTCCGGCATATAACATGTACAGGTATATGCCTTTTTATTTTTGATTCCCATCAGCTCCCATTCTTTTTCCATTCTTTTCTGTTGTGAAAAGATAAAAGAGAACATTGCTTTCTGCGGGAGGGTCGCAGGCACTTCCGGAAGATAGCCTACAGGATCTGTAGTAAAAGATTCCTTGGGCAAAGCACCTCCGTCAATGAGCCGCTGCATCAGATTGAAAACAGGTTTCCATGTAATTGTTCCGGTAGCAATAACGGCATGTCCCATCTTTCCTGTGATTTTTACCATCCGTTTTGCCCCGAAGGCTTCCCCATACATAATCAAAGTATTGAGAACCTTCTGCATGGCTTCACCCTGCAGTCCATCCTGAACAGCCTTAAGCTCTTCATTCAGTTCCATCATTATATTTCCTCCAATATTGTTAGTTTTATTATAGCATGCTCCACGCAAAAGAAAATCCCGGCAATGTGCCGGGATGAATGAATTATAATTGTGCGGATTTTTTCAGGAAGAAGAAGCCGAAGACAAACAGCACTGCAAGTGTTGCAACCGCAATGTTGACATTGTTTGTGATGGAAACGGTAATACCGACCAATGTTGTTCCCATGAAGGCTGCACCCTTGCCGCAGATGTCATACAAGCCAAAGTATTCGCCGGATGTCTCTGCCGGAATGATCTGTGCATAGTAAGAACGGGACAATGCCTGAATTGCGCCTTGGAACATGCCTACCACAAATGCCATAATGCCAAACTGCCACAGGCTGTGCATGAACAAGGCAAAGATTGCCACAAATGCATAACCACCGATACAAACGGTAATCAAAGATACGGAGTTGTACTTTTCACTCAGTTTGCCAAACAGTGTGGCAAAGGCAAAGGCAACGACCTGTGTTAACAGGAGAATGACAAGCAGACCGATCTGATCAAGCCCCAGCGAAGTTCCGATTGCAACAGCTTCATCAATGATGGTGTAAACGCCGTCAATATAGAAGAAGAAGCCAAGCAGGAAGAAGAAGATCTTCTTTTCGTTTTTATAAATGTGTACAAGTGTATGTCCGATTCTCTGGAAACTGGATTTGATTTTTCCGCTTGTATTTTCCACATAATAGTTCTGTTTGTATCCTTTAATCAAAGGCACGGATACGCCCAGCCACCACAAAGCGATGATGACAAAGGCCAGCATAATAGCAAGGTGGAAATTCATCCTTTCTGTCATACCGAGGAAATACAGGATCAAAGCAGCAAGGAACGGAATACAGCTGCCGATGTAGCCCCATGCATATCCCTGGGAAGAGACAATATCCATTCTTTCCGGTGTTGTAACATCCGTCAGCATGGAATCATATAAGACAAGGCTTGCCTGATAACATACCTTCGCAATGACATATGTCACAAGATATAGCAGCCAGTTCGGAACAATACCCAGCAATGCACAACCGACAACACCGATCAAGAGAACAGTGATGAACATCGGTTTCTTGAAATTCTTGTTGTCGGAAATTGCACCGAAAACCGGACCGATGAAAGCCACAAGAATGGTAGCTACAGATGTTGCATAACTCCAATAGGCCAGATAATCCGAATTGGAGATACCCGCTTCCGTTGCCAAAAGATTGAACCAGATCGGAATAATGGTTGATACCATCATCGTAAATGCGGAGTTGCCGATGTCATAATAGATCCAGGCACGCTCCAATGAATTGAATTTTTTGAACATAATCAGACTCCCTTGTCTATATTATCTGACAATTCAATCAATTTCTCCATTATTTTTTTAGAGATGATGTAAAATAATGAGGACGAGGAGAGAATGTCATGAACAAACCACAAATATGGGCACATCGCGGTGCCTGCGCATACAAACCGGAAAACACATTGGAATCTTTTCAGGAAGCCGTAAACATGCATGCCGATGGCATAGAGCTGGATATCCAGATGACAAAGGATGGAAAAATTGTTGTCATACATGACGAAACAATTGATCGTACTTCCAACGGCAGTGGATGGGTCAAAGATTTTACGTATGAAGAACTGTTGAAATACAATTTCAATAACCACCATTCCGAAATCTCTTATGCACGCATTCCTTTAATGGAAGAGGTGTTCGATCTGATCAGGCCGACGAACCTCATTATCAATATCGAACTCAAAACAGGGATTGTGTTTTATGAAGAAATCGAGGAAGCAATCCTGAAACTGACAAAAGAAAAAGGAATGGAAGATCGCGTGATTTACTCCTCCTTCAACCATTATTCCATCACCAAGATACAAAAGCTGAATCCTTCCGCAAAAACAGCATTCCTATATGCAGATGGCCCGATTGACATGCCGGAATATGCACATTCCCACCATGTCAATGCGATCCACCCTGCCCTCTACAACATCCAGTTTCCAAATCTTATCGAAAAAGCACACGCTCTCGGCATGGATGTCAATGTATGGACAGTCAATGAAAAGGAACATATTCAGTTTTGCCTGTTGAAGCAGGTTGATGCAATTATCACCAACAAGCCTGACTATGTCAGAGAAATTATAGAGGAAGAAATATGAGCCAATCCTTTCTGGAACATATGGAAACCGTTGTCAAGCCTTGGCTGCAAAGCACCGTAAAAGAAGGCGATGTTTTGAGCTTTGACGGCATACGGCTTCATTACTACTATGCAATCCATCCCGAAGAAAAAGCAACGCTTGTTTTCACACATGGTTTCTGCGAATTCTTCGGAAAATATCATGAGATGATATATCGTTTTTACCAACAGGGCTTTTCCGTATTCTTTCTGGAATACAGAGGACATGGGAAAAGCGAAAGAGTACTGACTTTTGAAGATAACAGAGTCATCGTTTCCTCATTTGATGAATACAAGCAGGACTTGGAATACTTCATGGAAAAAGCAGTCAGAAAGCTTTCCGCCACAAAGAAATATCTCCTCTTTGCTCATTCCATGGGCGGAGCGGTTGCCTCTTTGTACATGGAGGATCATCCGGACGACTTTACCTGTGCTGTCCTTTCTTCCCCGATGTTAAAAATGACATTCGGAAAAGTGCCGGATCCTTTGATCAATGCGATGGGCATTTATTCCAGAGCTGCCAATAAGGATACCGAATTTGCCCCTCATCAGCATCCCTTTACCGGGGAGTACCAGTTTGAAAGAAGCAGCTGCCTGGATGAGGAGAGATATCAATACCAGTTTGAATTGCGCAAAAGCGATCCCGATTACCAGACATGGGGCGCAACCGTCATATGGGTTGCGGCCGCAAAAAAAGGCAGCGAGAAAGCTTTACGGAATGTCGGCGCAATCCGAACTCCGATTCTGTTGTGCCAGGCAGGTCTTGATACCATGGTGGACAATGACGGCCAGAACCAGTTTGCTGAAAAATCCCCGTATGTATCCCTTGTCAGATATGAGAATTCCAAACATGAACTCTACAATGCAGCAGAAGAGACAAGAGAGAAATATTATCACGATATCCTGAAATTCTATAACACTTACAGTAAATAAGATTGGCGAGGAAGGCACATAGCCTGATTGATGTCTTCTCCGTATTCAATGCAGATCATGCAGGCTGGATCAGACTCATTGTCATCATGATCATCGCTATTGCCTATTCAATCTATCTGACACATGTGGAAACGCCGGCAATCAATCTGATTGAAAAAGAGAATTTCTGATGTGATCAATGCATTTATACAAAGAAACAGGTGTGACTTTATCACACCTGTTTCTTATTCCTTCTTTTTTCTGAAAAACAGAAGCAGCCCGGTAACAATTCCACATGCTGCAACAGCAACACCGATCCATAATACAACATTAAATGTTGAACATGTTATGACAATCGTATCGAGATCTTTCGGAATTGATGTCAGATCAATTGTCACTGTTTTTCCTTCAACAACACCGGCATTTGTTTCCGGAGTGCCCGGCATATTGACCACAAGAACAGCTTCAAATCCATATTCTTTCAGTGTGGACATGTCCATGCCGGAATCTGCATAACCTGCATCCTGTGACATATCAGACTGCAGCTCATTTACCGGAATTTCAACTGTCAGCTTGTTTCCCTCTTTATGAGAATAATATTCAGTCTCCTTGATACCGGAAGCTTTGACACCTGCATAGGGGTCTTCCCCTTCCGTTCTGACGGTTTCTATTTGTGCCTCCGGATAGGATTCCTGAAAGCTCTTTTTCATTTCTTCGAGTGTTGCATCAATATCTCCCGCTCCTGAGAGTACTTCTTCCTGATAAAGCATTGTTACCGCCTCAGTGATTGATCCATCGGAAGCGACATCCAGGGTGATATTGATTTTCATACATCCCGTCAACGCCATTGCAATGGACGACAGGAAAATCTTTTTCATTATTTTTTTCATTATGTGTTCCTCATTTCCTCTGAAGATATATTACC
>AUXO016264946.1_pt1 | contig 11663 bp, 14 predicted proteins | sample 768731 | NCBI WGS metagenome assembly AUXO01 (sample SAMN02715735, study PRJNA202380) | gut metagenome | biome: sheep rumen | host: Ovis aries | place: New Zealand: Palmerston North | reverse complement strand
GCATTATGAAAGACGATTTCCAGTCGATACTTGAAAACGGCATTTCTTTCGGACGCGGTGGACGCGAAAAGAAAGACGATGACGGCAAAGTGAAGACGAAAGCCAAGAAAAAGAAATACATCACCGGTGCTCACGGTAGCGGCTCTGCCATGCAGAAAGCCAAATACCGTCAGCAGCGGGCCAATCGCCATAAGGGCAAATAAAAAAACTATCCATCGTTTTACTAACCTTATCAACATTATGACAAAATTACTCAGTTTAGTTTTCGCCTTTGCCTTCACGGCAACGGCACAGGCACAGTCCGACGAAACCATCCGTCTGAATCAGACGGGTATGTATCCCAATCAGGAAAAAGTGGCCGTCATTGAGGCCCCCAAAGCTGGCAAAATCACCATCCGCAATGCTGCTTCGGGCAAAACCGTTGCCAAGGCTAAAGTCCTACGCAATGCCACCTCCCCATGGTCGGGTAAACAGCGCATCGTAGTGGATTTCAGTTCCCTCAAGACTCCAGGCCAGTATTTGCTCAGCGCCAACGGCCACGAACAGCCCTTTACCATCAAGGAGAACGCCCTGCGCGAAGTCACCACCGCCGCCATCAAGTCCTATTACCTGATGCGTTCAGGCTGTGAAATTGAAGAACAATATGCCGGCGAGTACGCCCGTCCCCTGGGCCATGCCGACACCCGCGTAATGATTCACCCCTCCGCAGCCACAGCTGAACGGCCTGCCGGCAGTTACATTGTATCCCCCTTGGGCTGGTATGATGCCGGCGACTTCAACAAATACATCGTTAACTCCGCCTATTCCGTGGCCGTGATGCTTCTCTCCTACGAGCAGAACCCCGGCTATTATGATGCCCTCAATACGAACATCCCCGAAAGCAAGAACCAGACGGCCGACCTCCTCGACGAACTGATGTACAACCTCCAGTGGATGCTCACCATGCAAGACCCTAACGACGGAGGCGTCTACCATAAGCTGACCACCCCCAATTTCGAGGGATTCGTCATGCCCAAGGACTGCCATCAGCAACGCTATGTCGTTCAGAAGAGCGTCACCGCCACCTACGACTTCGCCGCCGTGATGGCTCTTGCTGCCCGTATTTTCAAGGACTCCAAAGACTACCCCACCTTCTCCCGTCAGGCATCGGAAGCTGCTCGTCAGGCCTACCAGTGGGCGTTGCAGAACCCCAAGGCCCTTTATAACCAGAATGCCATGAACAAGGAGTTTCAGCCCGCCGTCAACACCGGCACCTACGGCGACTTCAGTGCCAAGGACGAACAGTTCTGGGCAGCTACCGAACTCTATCTCCTGACCAAAGAAGGCACATTCCTTGCTGATGCCCAATCCACCGTTCCTGGCGATTTCCGCGTACCCGCATGGGGCTATGTCGCCCCCATCGCACAATGGGAATGGATCATTCATGGCGAAGCCAATGCCGAAATGAGCGGCAAGATGAAGACCATGATGCTCACCTACTGTGATAAGCAGCTCGCCACCACCGCCACCTCCTCCTTCCAGACGCCCACCGGCAACGATGCCAAGGAATTCGGATGGGGCTGTCTGGCAGAAGCCTTCTGCGCCAACGGCATGACCTACCTCTTCGCTCACAAGGTCACCGGTCAGCAGAAATACCTCACCGCCGCCATGCAATGTGCCGACTACATCCTCGGCCGCAATGCCACCGGCTACTGCTACGTGACAGGTTTCGGACTCAAATCCCCCATGCATCCCCACCAGCGCATCTCTGCCGCCGACGGCATCGAAGCCCCTATGCCCGGACTGTTGGTAGGCGGTCCCAATCCTGGCCAGCAAGATAAGATGAGCAGTCAACTCACCTATCCCTCCAATGAGCCCGATGAATCCTACATCGACCACGAAGGTTCCTACGCCAGCAACGAGATTGCCATCAACTGGAACGCCACCCTCGTAGGTCTCATCGGCTGGCTCGACAATGTGATGAAATAATAAACTTATATAGGAAATTTTGTGTTTGAGGGTGCAAGGGTGTCAAAACCCCGATAGACACAGGCCTTGCACCCTCCTCAGAAGGGTGTCAAGGGTGACATAAGGGTGTAACACCCACCCCTGTCCCTCCCAAAGGGAGAAAGTTCAAATGTGACAAATTATTTTTGTCTGTTATTTGAAGATTTTTGTATAAACGACAGTTTGGGGCTATAATAAACTTTGTGCCTTTGTGTCTTTGTATTCCACTAAACAAAATTCTCTAGAGAATTATTTGCTTCCGATGATACTTTGCATTGTGTCTGATGATAGCTTAAAGAAAATTCTCTAGAGAATTTTCAAAAAACCTGTCACCCTTATGACACCCTTGACACCCTCCAAAATAGGGTGCAAGCCCAGTGTTTATCGGGGTTTTGACACCCTTGCACCCTTAAACATAAAAAATCCTAGTAAACAAAAACAGCAGCCACGCACTTCACTTGGAGCACGTGGCTGCTGTCGTAATCGTATATGGGTACTAACTTGAAAGAACTACCGATAATAAAGAATCGAGTACTAGTATCCAACTTCCCTCAAGTTTTACCCTATTTCTTCCACTCTATAGTAAAGTCGCCACTGAGAGGTGGCGTACCATCCACATAACGCATTTTATATACATACAATCTCAAATAATTCTTGAAGATGTCCAGAATCTCACATTCAATAGTTATTCCTGTGAAATGCTTTTTGAAAGCAGCCTTGGATGGATAATCCGAATAGGGATAGTATTCTTCCGCCCATTTGTCATCAACATCAGTCACATTGAAATAGAAGATTATTTCATCATTGACGATTTCCGTGCGCCACATTCCAGACCATTGAACGTCACCATTTGCGAATCGGCAAACACCTGTATGATCCTTCTTTAATTCATAATAGCCGCGATCATCCAAGAAAGACAGGTCATATCTTCCGAACCCATCTGAATCTTCAATGGTGTACATAGTCCATTTTCCGACCAACATACTCTCTATCGCATTAAGTTCACCTTCACCCGAATCTACATTGTTATCATCATCTCCTCCACAAGAAGAGAATGACGTTACTGCAAATAGAGAGAGCACTGCCATAAATATTAATTGAAATAAATTGCCTTTCATTCTTCTTTTCATTTCGTTTTTTACCATATCAGCACATTCACTGTATCATTAATAACACGAGTTATTTAATCACAAGTTTAAAGTAAAGGCCTTCTTTATCTCCTTCGCCATAACTTTTTCCATGAAAAGCGATGCCATCAAAAACTCCTTCCATGTGTCCTATAATTTTATCATCACTGATATGTTTTAATTTGACGTTGTTTTCTTTGTCAATAGTACCTTCAATCTCGATGTAACCATTATAGTTTGCCGTAGAATACAAATACTTGCCTGACACTTTAGATTCATGTATGTTCATTTCAAAATTATCAACCCCAACATGACCTATATTCCCTACAAACTTATAATCTCCGTCTTTAATATTCACGGCAGAAGCATCTCTATCCATAACCGCACGTATGTTTAATCCATAACCTTTATTTTTTGTTTGTAATAGTATCGGTCTGCGTGAATTGAAATCCAAGCACGCAGCCATAGCATATTCATAATCCCTATCAGCATAAAACATATTTGCCGTCCAATAGAAACCTCCTCTTTTATCATATTCATCTATTTCTTTTTGCCCGCCAAAAGGCAACACTATTTTATTACCATTTGGCCCAACAATTTCAACGTAACTCAGAAGAACTTTCCCTTTTTCATCTTTCAATGGTAGCCCGTTCTCATCGTTCAGCGTTGTTGCAGTTAATTTGCATTTCCTTATCAGTTCTCTATACTCGTTTGGTGTAGGCATTCTCCATTTCCCTCCCAAAATATTATGGGCAGTATCAAACTTTGTTCCCATGAGCGACATTCCACCTTTATTAAACACCTTAAAGTCACGATAAACAAGTCCATTATCTTTGACTTCATTATAATAATCAAAGTAGTTGTCTAATGTATAAGATGATTTCGTAGAAGACTCACCCCAAGCGTAATAGTCTCCTTTTTCATAAATGCCATTTGCACCAATATTGGCATTTGCCCAAAGTACACTCAGCCCCAAATCAACTGCCTCAATTGTGAACTCTTCTTCAGGAACATCAGTTTCTGAATTTAATTCTTCTCCAGGCACATCTGTCTCGGGACTTGATACTTTCGAATTGCTACCAGACTCAGACAACACATTCTCATCTGTTTGTTTTGAACCTGACTGCTGTTTGTTAGAACAAGATGACGCCGCAAATACCAAAACTACAGTAAACGCGCAAGTTATTAATTTTGCTTTCATAAGCTTTACAATATGAAATAATATTTATTATTCTAAAAATACGATGTTTATGTCTTCTGGATTAAAGGTATAATGCTCGTAACCATGACTTCCGGCAATCTCGACTTCCTCAGGCTTTAAATCATTCAGGGCTTTACAACCTTTTTCCACCTCAATGATTATACCCTTGTTTAGACCTACAAATGCAGCTCCATCGCAGACATCGATTACAGATGCAGGAATGTGGATCTTTTTCAAACCACCACAATTCTCAAACGCCAACTTTCCTATCTTTTTTAGTGTATTAGGCAAGACAACAGACTCCAAATCAGGACACCCTCTAAATGCTCTTTCGTTCAGTTCTTCAACACCTTCATTTAAAACCACTTCATGTAAATCTAGCCATCCCCATATTTTTATTTTTTCCACCGAAGAAGGAATTACGATTCGTCCTGCCGTTGGATATCCATTAACACTATGATTTATCATTGTAACTCTTTCAACTCTATATTGTTTGTCCTCTAAATCAACATAAGAAGGGACCATAACAGAAACATTTGCAATAGATTTGTAATCATTACGACAAGCAGTAAGTTCAGCAAAATCCTTTTTACCAAATTTGGAATGAGGATAGCAATTAAAACACAAAAAAGTTTCGTCATAATTCCCATATCTTGCAAAATATGTATTAGGACTCATAGAACTACCTTCTGTGCCTGTTTTATAAAGTTGCATAGTTCCATTTGTCCCAAAACTGGTATTGCTATTATCGTCAGGCGCAGATAAAAAATCTTCATTGTCATCTATCTCAATAGAATCATAATCCGCTAAATCCTCAATTTCCCCATCCATCACCTTTGCATTTGCCATTCCACTATGCTCCGTTGTGTCATTTCCGGCAGATGTTTCACTTTTTCCTTTGTTTCCTGATTGACAAGAAGCCAATATGGATGTGAACGACACAAAGACTAATGCTGCTATGCATAATTTATACTTTTTCATATACATCATATTTTTATATTATTTACAAGTTACTTTGCTTGCATACGGTAACGATAGTGGGAAATAGCCTCTCTCTAGCCGAAGGTGATCCCTCGGTACATTTCACTTGCCGGTTTTTCTAGCAAACTGACTTATTCGACTAGGCAAACCTTGCGAAATCTTCTCAACATTACTATTAAACAATGTCTAATTCATCGGCGAATAATTTATTTATAATCGCTTCAATCTCTGTCTTTGACTTGCTTCCTCCTTTTAATCGTTCAATTTCAAATTGAGTCTCGATTATTATTTCTTTCTCCTCCTGAAAAAAAGGATAGCTTCTGGAAATAATACCTTTTTCAAGCGCGTCTTTTAATAATTTTACTTGTTCAATTGAAAAATCCATAAAACAAATAATTAAATGATTAATTAACAAAAAACTGAATAAAGTGCTGCTCCAATAGTCCCAACAGACATTATAATGGCAATGAGTGCAGCAAAACAACCACTTTTAATACCATGTGCATCGTTCCATGCTTTTCTTGACCGTCCTACTTCCACGGTACCTGCATTGGTCATAATATCATAGTCATCCGTGGGTTTTAATCCATATACTTCTGACAGTATCTCTGAAATGAGCGAAGCAGCACCTTCGGCATCTTTTCCGAAGTCAATAGCATATCCCCTTTCATTACGATGACACCAACTATCGTCATAATAAGTACTAATGTGAGAAGTGAAGAGAGGGAAAGACTTGACCTGCTTAAACTTAGCCAATCGCCTATCCATCTTATTATTGTAGTCTTTAAACGATTTCGAATCAGAATAAGTATCATATTTAAAACAGACTATCAAGCCGCCCTCTTTAGAACCTAGGTTAATGGGAGAATTGTCTGACCAGGTTAATAAGCCCGACCTTCCGATACAAAATGCCCCACAGTCTCCATTGCTTTCTTTCCATAATATATCAGTACACACGAATTCCTCCGGGTTTTCTGCTTGCAGCTTCAGGTTTTTCTCCAGCTCTGTAAGCAGTCCTGAATACTCGCATGATCCTGACTGATATGACGTAGTACTGACATCGATACCTTTGTCAACAAAACGCACCAACAGACTACCACAATACTCACAATTTTGAGCATTCGTCGTGTTTGCCCCACAGTGGGGACAAACTAAAGTTTTAATTTCCATAAGCTATTTATTCTTCTCATCTAACAATAATTTCTGGACTGGTTTTAATTCTCTCTTACTCGTTAGAAGAATCCTTTTCTTCTTTCCAAGTTCTTTTCCTGATTCTTTTGTTTTATCTGATTTCATCTTATGACTTTTTTAGTTTATCCGGAATATCAATTCCACGATATTTACAATAGTGCTCTACTCCTCCATCTTTAATTTGTTTAACACTATTATTTATTTCCTTTTTTTCTTCTTCAGAAAACAAGCTATCGGGAATGTATCCCAAACTAAAATCATGCATTGTCATATCGTTGTCTTCATGATACTTTAATCTGGATTTTACAAATGAGTCCAACTTTTCTAAGGCTTTTGATTTAATAGAATCTTTATTTTCCATAATGATTAACTGTTTATTTTTGAAACGATTTTTGCTGAAACTAACAATATTATTTGCAGTAAAAAAATAATCAATATTGCGATAACGAAAGGGCTGTCTTTAAAGTGCTCTGGCGCATAGAAACCAAAGATTAGTTGCAGCAAGCACATTGCAGGGAACAGAAAGTTGAATGATACTTTGTATCCATCTTTCAACGGCATTGACGAGATTGCTATCAGCAGTACTATATTCGCAATGATTATACACGAATTCAGGATGCAGTTAAACTTGGGATAAGCCGATAGTAACATCCCAATGGCGATATTAAACAGAAGCAAGATGCCTCCTATGACAATTGCTGCTTTATTCATAATTAAATGGTTGGTGGTATTGTTGGTGGACATGCTTGGAATAAATTGACAAACTCGGGGAGGGTTGAAATCTTTGCCCATGTTGGCATTCCTTGTCTCCAAACCAGAGTGTTGGCATCTATATTGCCTGCGCTTACATACGACACGATTGTGCTTGCATCGTAGGGACCTTGCTGCTGCCCATTTACAGCTACGAAATAGGATGCTGACTGTGGTAATGGTGGTGGAACAACATTGGTACTGAGGTTCTGTGTCATCATCGAACCCATCTGGTTACCCATGTTAAGCCCCATGCCAAATCCCATTCCCATGTTTGCCACGCTTCCCATTGCACCTTGGTTGCCGGCTGCTTTCTCCATAACGTTAAACGAACGATCCATCTGGTAAATATCTCTTCCTACAATTTTTAGTTGTGCTGCTTTGTCGATGGCATCCTTCAGTTTTTTAAAACTCGGATCGTCCGAAGGCACGTTGATTGACATGAAATTGAAGTCAATCAGTTCGATGCCGTATTTCAAGAAGAATTGAGACAGTTGGTTCTTGCAGTATTCTGACATTGTCAACAAGTGGCCGTTGATGTCAATCACTGAAACCTTGTCGTTGATCATCTTTTCGGTGATAAGCGTGTTTAACTGCGCCACCATCTTACCCTTGAAATAATCGTTAATCTTGTCGGCACTGAAAGAGGTCATATTGCCAACCAATGTCTTCATAAAATCTCTCGGATTAGAGACTTTGATGCCATATTGTCCGAATGCCCTAACCGGAACAATGACACCATACTTTGGGTCTTCGAGTTGCATTGGCTGCGGAGTACCCCATTTCATGTCTAACTTTGTAATCTGGTTTACAAACCAGACCTCTGCCTTGAATGGTGTATTACCACCGAAAGGTATGTTTATCAGTTTGTTGAGAATAGGTATATTCTCTGTCTTGATGGTATAAGTACCCGCTGTAAATTCATCACAAACCTCACCTCCCTTAACAAAAAAGGCTGTCTGAGAAGGATAAACTACAAGCTGGGTTCCTATTTTCAGATTGTCTGAAGGAAATTTGTAGACAAATTGCTTGTCGTTAACTTCGCATTTTACAACATCTATAAGTGCCATTGTATTATAGTATTAATTTTGTTGTTCGTTTATAATCCTCGAGGATTCATATCACCATCTACACTTAATAACTCTTCAATGCCGCAAGTTGACAAATCAACAGTTCTTCCTTGGGTCGTATATTCATATACATACAAAGGATTATCGCAATTTCTTTGTATTAGGTTTTCACGCATTCTTTGAATAATGTTTTCCCTTTCGCCCGAATTAATACCCAACAGTCTTCTTAATTCTTGAAATTCTGTATTCATAATTTATAATATTTTCATCTGTGAATAAGAACAGACGTGATTAGTATTCAACAACTATAATTGTCATAATAAAATAAGCAACTATATAAATTTAGCCACATAAAAAGGCTTCATCTTTGAAGTTTATTATTATCTCTATCCAATGATTCAATAGTTCCACTGTGGGCACCATCTGATCGTATATACTCACTATGCGCATATACAGCAGTTGTTTCACGGCCTCTTGACATTTGGGCATTTATCACCCTTCTGTCCAATTCATTTGTTGCCTTACTTACAGCTTTTGAAATTGCTTCATCAGAATATGAAGCATGGGTAGTAGTGGGTTCAGATTTAACATCAACATATATAATATCATCTGATACTTCTTCCCAAGTACCAGTATAGATTATTTCAAAGTTTTTGCTTCCACTTCCTTTCCATGTATAAGTACACGTTCCGTCACCATTTATCTCATAACTATAATAATCAGTTATTGAAGGATCTGAATCTCGAACAGAACTAGCTTGCCAATGTCCAATACAAGGATGATTACTACCACAACCAACGATAAACATGGCTATTACAACAAAATTAACAAATGAAAACTTTTTCATAATCAAATCAACGCTCTCCAGTCCCATCGAGAACCATTATTAGTTAAACATTTAGAGACGTGGAACTGAAATGCTTGCGCATTACGTCTCTTTTAATATTTCAGGCTCTTGGGAATTTTGATTTATATACAAAGAGAGCGTGAGCCTGCAGCTTTATCCTGCTGAAGGCTCTGGTAAAACCCGGTACTAAGATAAAAGAAACAGCTCACGCCCTTGGGGATATATGAACGTGAGCCTATCATGGCTTACACGGATATAATCCACCATAGGGAGAGCGTATTCACTACCATCTGCAGTACCTTGAAAGTTTACCAGACTTTTCAGCACAGATGAAAGCTAAAACGCTTCCACAATGTGTAGTCACTCTAAGAATGACTTTGCAAAGATAGGAAAAGTTCTTGAATATTGCCCATGCGTGAACTGTATTTTTTGCAAAAGTAGTTCTTTTTTCTTATTTCAACCACTTTGGCATTTGTATTTTTTCATTTTTCTTCGCTATTTGCAAGTTTTACACTTATTACGAAGGCAGAAATACAGAAAATGGACGAAACAGCACAACCCTTTCCTCGGCAAGCGAAGCGCCCGCTAGATTATCTAATCTCTTGAATGTGCAATTTATGTTCCGAATGTTCAATGACTGAAAAAATCATCTTGTTGAGATTTTAAGTCTGTTGAACAATGAATCTTGTGTTTTTTTCAAAAAAAACGCAGAATGAGAATTATCAAACAAACAGATTAAAATACCTCAAAAACACCGAACAAAACACCTCAAAAAGAAAGAAATATTTGCACAATTCAAATATTTGCACTATCTTTGCAGTCAGATAAAGAACGTTTTCGTTAAGCCATATACAGAAAACTGGCTTTACGTTATGGCAAGAAAACGAAGAATGTAATTCAACACGTATATGGAGTATCTCAGCAGAACATCAGATTTAATGCTTCAAGACCTTCTTGATGCGTTTGGTGCTGTATTGATAGAGGGGCCAAAATGGTGCGGTAAAACTACTACTGCCGAACAAGCTGCCAAAAGTGCCATCAGAATGCAAGACACGGATATGCGTGATGAATACTTAGCCACAGCGATGTCTAAGCCATCCTTGTTACTTCTCGGCGACACCCCAAGATTGATAGATGAATGGCAGGATGCCCCTGTACTTTGGGACGCTGTCCGCACGATGGTTGACAAACGAGGTGAACCAGGTCAATTCATCCTCACAGGGTCTAATGCTGTTGACAAGTCGCAGATTCATCATTCAGGAAATGGGCGCATAGCCAAAATGAACATGCTACCCATGAGCCTTTGGGAATCAAAGGAATCAACAGGCGAGGTCTCGCTGTTAGAGTTATTCAACAATCCCAATTACGACATAGACGGTTGTCAGTCAAAGATGAGTATTGAGGATTTGATATTTGCAGCATGCCGTGGAGGATGGCCTGGCACTCTCATAGCACGTTCGGAAAAAGCCAAGTTGTTGATAGCCCGTAATTATGTCCGCACAGTTTGCACCGAGGATATTTCCCGAATCGACGGAAAACGCAGGAACGAGAAACTTGCGATGATGATACTGCGGTCGTATGCACGTAACATTTCTTCACTTGCTAAAAAGACCACTATGCTTGCCGATGTGGTGTCATCTGAAGAAATCGAATGCAGCATTGACACATTCAATGATTATGTGAACGCACTTGAACGCCTGTTTGTTATCCAAGATATAGATGCCTGGTGCCCAGCAATTCGCAGTAAAACGGTTATTCGCAGTTCACCTAAACGAGGATTCTGTGACCCATCAATAGCCGTTGCTCTTCTCGGGTTGACACCAGAAGCATTGATGACACAGCTAAAAACGTTCGGATTTATCTTCGAGCAAATGTGTATTCGTGACATGAAAGCCTATACGCAAGGATTGTACAGTCACGTATCTTATTATCATGACCGATACGGTTTGGAGGCAGATTTCGTATTGCATCTTGAAGATGGACGCTATGCTTTGGTAGAATGCAAACTGGGAAGCAACGAGATTGAGGAAGGCGCAAGCCACCTCTTAGAGCTAAAGAGGCTTATCCGTGAGCATAACGAGAAAGAGAAGCAGATGCCCATTCGCGAACCAGACCTTCTGCTCATATTTACGGGTGGTCAGATGGCTTATACCCGTCCTGACGGAGTTAAGATTATACCATTAGCATGTTTAAAAGAATAACCATCCAAAACAGGGTGCATGGCCAGTGTTTATCGGGGTTTTGACACCCTTACACCCTTAAACGCAAAAAATCCTAGTGAATCTTTTCCAAACTCTTCACTCTATTTCGGCTTGCGAACTATCAGATAGACCAGGTAGAGGGAGAAGAGGAGGACGTAACAGGCTATGACGCCAATGGTGTTCAAATGGACGGGCTCGATACTGGCACCGGGAAGAGTGGCGATATAATGGAGGGTAGCGTTTAATCCCTCAGCAAGTAGGGAAAGTGCCTTTGCTAAGAATGACTGGACGGGAACCAGCCATGCAAAT
>AUXO012051522.1_pt1 | contig 11663 bp, 10 predicted proteins | sample 768731 | NCBI WGS metagenome assembly AUXO01 (sample SAMN02715735, study PRJNA202380) | gut metagenome | biome: sheep rumen | host: Ovis aries | place: New Zealand: Palmerston North | reverse complement strand
GAAGAACGGTGTGGTCTTGGCAGATCTTCCCATACGCATGCCGGCGTCTTCGTTCCAGATGTCGTAAGAACCGCCGTTTCGGACGATCGGACCCGGCAGCTCGCCGAGACCGTAGATACACTCGCCCTCGCTGAGCGTCAGCTGTTCACGGATATAGCTGTTGCCTTCGCTGTCGGTAATATGTGCCATGCCACCGAGCTCGGTCGATGTCAGGAAGCGTCCGGAATAATAGAAGGAGATTCCCCAGGTGCCATGCTTGCTGATACGCAGTTCCAGAAGACTGGAGGTATAACTGTAATACTCTTCCGTCTCGCTGCTGACCGGCTTAACGATAGCCCGGTTGAGCTCGAGGACGGACTTCTGCGCGCGGGAGCCGCGGTGGTTAGTGATTTTGACGGAAAATATATTTGCGCCGATTGCGCTGATGCTTACGGCGAGAAGGCCGCAGCCGATGCAGTCACTGGAATTTGTCTGCTCGGAATACGGCGCGAAGAGCGTGATTCCGGATTCTGAATACGAGATATCAGAGATCTCTTTCGGATATTCCAGCTGATACCCTTCTTTCACTACCCAAAGTCCATCTGTAAATTTCATGTGCAACACTCCTTAAAACGCAGGACAGAAGGAAGCCTGTCCTGTGAAAGACATATCTCCAAGAAAAGTATAGCAAAGAGAATGTCAAGGAAAGGGACAGAATTCCTACTGCTGTGTTTCATTTGTGTGAATGTAAACGTCGTATGTTATACTTAATTCTATAAAAGACCGTATGGGATAGCCCCGGGAAGAAGGAGCAGAGGATACATGACTTCATCAAAGTCACTTCTCCGTTATATGAAAAAAATGGATGACGACCGCCAGGAACTGCTGGCGGAAGAGGGGGCGTTCCTCGATCTGGCACAGCTTCTGATCGGCCGGGGTGTGAAAAGAGTATTTCTCATCTCCGGAAAACAGACGCAGAAACTGAAACTGTACGATGCTTTTGTGGAGAAACTTCAGAGTTCGGGTACCCGCTGCTTTACGTGGGCGAAAGTCGGAAAAGTGGCAGAAAATTCCGTGATCGAGGCCTGCGCTACCGAGTGTTCCACCTATAACTGCGAGGCCATCGTTGCTTTTGGCGGCGGCGCAGTGATCGAAGTGGCGAAGATGGTCGCGGTCTGGCTGAAAAATTCCTCGTATTCCCTCTATCAGATGAGAGGGATCGACCGTATCCCGAAGAAAGGACTTCCGCTTTATGTGGTCTCCACGACCTGCAGCGGCGCAGAGAGCTCCGCATGCGCATTTGTTCACAATGATAATCTGATTTCTCTATATTATAGTAAGTATCTGGTGCCGGACGTGACTGTTCTTGATCCGGACCTGGTGCTCCGTCTCCCGATGGAGCATATGGCATCTGCCGCGATCCTGGCGCTTTCACATGCTGTGGAGGCATTTATCAGTCCGATGGCGATTGAATTCCCTGCGGACAAGGCGAATATCCAGATCGCGATACCGATCTATTTTTCCTATCTGGAAAAGTCCTATAAGCACGGTGCCGGAAATGATGTATTCCTTCAGATGATGATGGCGCCCTACTATACCGGGGTTGCGACAAGGCGCATCGGGTTTGGCCCGGCGCACAGTCTGATCATGTATGTAGCCGAGAAGTACGGTGAAGCCCCCGGAAGGGTCGCCTCGATACTTCTCCCGGCGGTCCTGGAATATGAATTTGACGAGGTCAAAGAGGATCTCGCGCAGCTTGCCCTGACGTCGCATCTGTGCTCGGCGAGGGCAACGACGGAGGAAGCGGCACGGGCTTTCATCGCCGGATTTAAGAGCCTGTGCAGAAGAGTGGATATGCCAACGGCCCTGCCGTTCCTCAAACTGGAGGATATGAGTAGTATCATCGGGATGGCACTTTATGATGCGAAACAGTGGGGGTGCCCGAAGAAACCGAATCTGAAAGCCGGTACCTCTATCCTGAAGAAAGCCAGATACTGCGAGTGAGGTAGCCATGACTTCCGGAATGATCCATGTTGACTACAAACTCCCGAAAGAGATCGAGATGCTGCTTCGCCGGCTTTCCGGACATGGGTATGAGGCATATGTGGTCGGTGGAGCAGTCAGGGATATCCTGATCGGGAAGACTCCGGAGGATTATGATGTCACGACTTCTGCTTTGCCGGAAGAGGTGATCGCTGTATTCGGCGAGAAATACTGCCATCCGACCGGAATTGCGCACGGGACGGTTACGGTCGTTTCGGAAGGCGTGCCGGTGGAGGTAACGACTTTCCGTATCGACGGTGACTATATGGATTCGCGTCACCCGGATCATGTCAGCTTTACCCGGTCTTTAGAAGAAGATGTAAAGAGAAGAGATTTTACGATCAATGCGCTGGCGCTCTCTTCGGATGGTACGGTCATTGATTACTGCAGAGGCGTGGAAGACTTAAGAAAAAGACTGCTTCGCACTGTCGGAGATCCGAAACAGAGATTCTCCGAGGATGCGCTTCGGATCCTTCGCGGACTTCGTTTTGCCGCAGAACATGGATTTAAGATCGAAAAAGAAACTTCCGCCATGATGATCCGGAAGAAAGATTCACTTTCCGATCTTTCGGTGGAGCGGATCTGGAAAGAGTTCTCGAAACTCATCTGCGGGACATACTGCGCATCTGTACTTCGCCGCTATTTCGAGATCTTTACTGTTTTTCTTCCTGAGATCGCTCCGATGCGAGGCTTTGAACAGCATAATCCGCACCACATCTACGATGTGTGGGAACATACGCTTGCGGCGATGACATATGTTCCGGCGACGGTGACACTTCGGGCGGCAGTGCTCTTCCATGATATAGGAAAACCGCAGTGTTTCGAGCTCGGAGAAGACGGGGTGGGACATTTCCGAGGTCATCCGAAAGTGAGTGCGGTGATGGCGGATGCGATCCTTCGCCGTCTGAAGGCGGATAATGATACCAGAGAGACGGTCGTGCTTCTGGTAAAAGCGCATGATGTTCCGCTGGAACCGGTCATGAAAAGTGTCCGCCGGCGTCTGGCACAGTATGGAGAAGAACGGGTGCGGCTCCTCCTGGAAGTAAAACGCGCGGATATTTCCGCACATTCTGCCAGAAGCGCATACCGCATATCGGAACTGTCCAGGTTCGAGACTCTTCTGGACCAGGCGATCAAGGAACAGCTTTGTTTTTCCTATTCTTCGATGGATATCAACGGAAAGGATCTGATCGGTCTGGGGATTCCTCCCGGAGTGCGTCTGGGCTCGATAAAAAAACAGCTTCTGAATGAAATCATCGAGGGTACCCTGAAAAACGAGAAAACCTCGCTGTTGCAGCGTGCAGAGGCTATTTGGAAAGATAGTCAATAAGCTGTTTCCGGAAGAAACAAGAACTGTATTTCACATTTTGTCACAATTTTATGAGTGATTCCACAAACGAAATGCGCAAAACCAATAAAGAACTTGTGCAATATGCACAAGTTTGGTTTGCTGTATAAAATTTAGACACAAAATAGATACAAAATGTGACAGAATTGTGACAAAATCTGCTAGAATTTGAACTTCTCCGCTTGTTAAAATATGACCATAAAACACAAGACATCACGGAAACGACATCGAGGGTGAGGATAGTATTTACAAGGACAAGTGAGGAGGAGATCCGAATGAAAAATAGAAGAGGTTTCACATTAGTAGAAATGGTAATCGTTATTGCCATCATCGTTTTTCTTGCAGGCGTAACACTGAATGGCTTATCCCAGTATTCCAAAAGAGCAAATGATCTGAAAGCAAATATGAATGCACATTCAGCAGCGATCCAGTCACAGGAAGCTATTATTGACGGATACCTGATGAGCTCCAGACCGACTACCGCAAATGCTACGACAAACAACAGCGTTCAGGCAGGCGGTCAGAACATCCCGTACGAGCAGCCGACAGAAACATCCCAGACCCAGGCTACTGCTCCTCAGACTGAGGCAACACAAGCCCAGACCGAGGCAACACAATCCCAGACCGAGGCGACGACAACGCAGACAGAAGCTACGACAACGACAACACAGGCTCCGACAGAGACGGAAGCTCCGGCAAATGAAGATGGTCCTAAGGTTGAAGCGAAGAATGGCTTTGTTACACGAGGAACTCCGGGAAACGGTGTTATCAGCATCCAGAAGAATGCGGACGGATCCGTAAATGTCAAGCTTCTCTACAATCAGTGGAACGATGGTGAGGCCGTCATCAAAAAGAATGCAGACGGTTCCTTCACACTGAGGAGCCTTAGCGGCAACAATTATTACCTTGGTGACAAGCTCGGATATAACCACGATTATTCGAACGGATTCAAACTCTCGAATGGTGATATCAACAAGCTGAAGAGCACCTTCGGTCTGGAAATCAAATAAGGATCCCGGACCGGCATGAACATCGCAAACCGACTGGACATAGAAGTGACAACATAGGTTAGACATCATTGGACATCACAATTTCTAGTTTGGCGGCCGCTCCCTCGGGAGCGGCCTTTTGCGCATTTACAGTTTGGTAAAAAAGCTGTGCTTTTTTTGCCATATAGTATTATTATAATAATATCGATAATTGTATAATCGGCTTGGGGAAGCCAGTTGTATTTGGGGGAAAACAATGAAGCTACAGCAGTTCGCAAAACTGATCAGCAAGAACGTCACGATCCTGTCGATCGCGTCGGCTTTTGTTTTGGGTGCTGTAGGCATGACGGATCTCAAGTATTCCATGTTTGATACCTCCAAGTGGTTCATGAAGCCGAGCGACACCGAGCAGACGGAATTTGAAAATATAGCTGCCGGCTCAGACAAATCCGATTTTGAATTTGCAAAACCTACGACCGCTCCGGATGCTGAGATAACAGCGGCGGATGACGGAACTTCGGCATCAGATGTTCAGACAGGAGAGTCATCTTCTGTCGATTCGCCATCTGATCCGAGTTATGAAAGTGCGGAGGTGACTATGCCTACCGTAACGATCGATCTTTCCGGCATGACGCTTCCGGAGATGACGATCCCGACAGAGGCCACTTCCGAGACATCCGAAGAGACAAAGGAAACTGCTTCGGAGACGACAGAGAAGGAAGAGACCACTAAGAAGACGAAGAAGACCAAGAAGACCGAAGATACGACAAAAGCACCTGATGACGGCAGCACCACTTCTGCACCGGCGGATACATCTTCCGAGCCGAAGGAGACAACATCTGCACCAAAGGAGACAACGGCTGCTCCGCAAGAAACGACCAAGAAAGCAGTGCTTGGCGATACCAGCGGATCTTATAATGAGGACATGGCGAAGGAAGTTCTGGGTCTTGTAAATCAGGAACGTGCAGCTAACGGACTTGCACCGCTTTCCTGGAACAGTTCCCTGGCAAAGGGCGCGAAGACCAGAGCGACAGAGATCGTTGTAAAGTGGGCTCACACACGACCGGATGGATCGAACTACTATGATGCACCAAACTGTGAGGATACCTACGGAGAAAATCTTGCGAAAGGATATGGATCTGCAGAATCGGCCATGAAAGGATGGATGGATTCACCCGGACACCGTGCAAATATTCTGAAAAGTGAATATACGACAGTAGGTGTTGCATGCTATCTCTGCAACGGCACATATTACTGGGTGCAGGAGTTTGGATGCTGATTCTAAGAAAACTCCGCTGATATATAGGAATTACGTAAGATGGCCACTCATGATCCTCATGGTGGCCGTAGTCATTTTGGGGCTGATGTATGCGTTCGTCCTGGACCCGGAAAAGAATAGCGACGCCTTTTTCCCGTGCACATTTTACAGTGTGTTCTCTGTTTACTGCCCGGGCTGTGGAAACACACGAGCGCTCCATGCGCTTACACACGGCCATGTAATTCAAGCTTTTGACTACAATCTGCTTTTCCCGTTTGCGGCTTTTGTCATCGCGTGGTACTATCTGGTTGCACTCACTTCTTTACTATTCCGTAAAAGAGTTATGTGGATCCCGGAGACGATCCCGATCTGGTCAGTGATCGCGGTCGGTGCAGGAGTAGTGCTTTTTACGGTGCTTCGGAATATTCCGGTGTGGCCGTTTACGATACTGGCACCATAAAAGGAGGAAAAGAAACATGTCTATATGCAAATACTGCGGAAATGAAGCCGGTGATGGTGAATTTTGCAGGAGCTGCGGAGCAAAGAACCCGGTCGAAGCGGTGACCCCGCAGCGAATGACTGCGGATGACTACAGACAGCTGGAGAATCAAAAGACATATACAGATGATCAGAGTAAACAGGGAAGCTACGAGCAGCCAAATAAGTTTTTCCGTCCGCAGAGTGCGTCCGGACTTCTTGCTGCAAATATCGTCGTTCTTGTGCTGGCGGTCCTGACATTCTGTAATTCACTGGGTGTGACAGGTCTTGCAATTATCTTTTCGATCATCGGAATCGTAAGTGCTTCAAGAGTCAAATCGGCACAAAGTGAGATGGAGGCCAGCAGCTGCAGAAGCGGAGCGACAACTATGCTGGTCCTGGGAATCATCGCTCTCGTTATCGGATTTGCCGTTCTTGTTGTGCTGAAGATCATCGGAAGTCTGGCAAACGGCCTGTTGTCGCTGCTTTTCTGATACGGCTTGAAGAGAACTTCAGATAAGACCAGAAATGTTGCGAAAGAAATCTGAAAAATATATTATTACTATAAATATCTGATCGATCCCCGGTAAAAGGGGATGAGGAGGAAAATAAGAGATGGCAACATGTAAATACTGCGGGCACGAAACCGGAGAAAAGATGTTCTGCGAATACTGTGGAGCAAAAGTGGATAAGGCTCATGTAACACCACCGATGCCGCAGACACCGCCGGAACCTGTGCAGCAGCCTTCCATGCAGCAAACGCCTATGCAGCAGCCCATGCAGCAGCCGGTCCAGTACCAGCAGGGTTATTACCAGCAGCCGATGCTTAACGTTATGCCGCAAGGATACTATACGCCGAGAAAGGCAGTAGGATTTCTCACCGGGAATATCATCGTTCTGGTCCTTAGCTGCATCTTTTTCTGCGGACTCTTCCCGCTTGTTTCGATCCCCTTGAGTATTATTGGTATCGTATTCTCGGTAAAAGCAGGAAACAGCAGAAGTGCTCAGGAAGAAAACGCATGCCGTTTAGTAGCGATGCTCATGTTGATCATCGGCATTTTATTCCTGGTTCTGGGTATCGTGGTATTCTGCGGCGTGGTATACGATAAGTATGGAAGTTTTGATGCTTTCATAGACGATATGCTTGGAAATAATTATTAAGTAAAAATCTGATAATAGAAAAGGAGAAAAAAGAATGGCTACATGTAAGTATTGTGGAAATGAGACCGGAGGATCCCAGTTCTGTCAGAATTGTGGAGCAAAGGTAGAGGCGGAGCCGGTTGTACCGCAGCCGGCGCAGTTCCAGCAGGGTTATTATCAGCAGCCGATGCAGGTACCTGTTCCGACACAGCCGTCATTCTATACTCCGGGTGGTGCCGGTGGACTTCTGGCAGGAAATATTATCATGCTGGTCATCTCTGTACTCACCTGCTGCCTGGTATATACGATACCAGCCCTCGTAATGTCGATCATCGGTATCGTTTTTGCGGCAAAGGTTAAGAATGCACAGAATGCCGACCAGGAGAAGTCTTACAGAAAAGTTGCTCTTATTATGCTTCTGGTATCGATCGTCGTAGAGATTCTTGCGATCGTATTGTTCGTAGTAGGTGTATATGCTAAATACGGCGGATTTGAAGGATTCTTCGATGAGCTCGAGAGTGTCTTGGAATCGGCACAGGAAGCGGCAAGAAAGTAAATCTTCCTTTTGATTTTTTCGCGTTTCCAACAAGGATGAGGTGGATTTATGCAGTGTATCCGCTGCCGCAGGGAACTTCCGGATATAGCAGTTTTCTGCCCGGACTGCGGTTTGAAAATCGATAATAGCAAGGCAGTTGAAGCAGGAGCAGATACGGTACCGTCCGGTCTGCCCGGCTTGCCTGTTCTTTCGCCGGAACCTTCGATCAAGAATCAGGAGAAGTCTGAATTTGTGCCCGCGTCCTTTGATCAGGTCACACCTTCAGTCAAAAGTGCACAGGAGCCTTATTCATATCCTGAAGAGAACCGGCTCCGGACTGCGCCCGGCATGCAGCCGGCTTTTTCTGCGGCGTATCCTCAGGTCGGTTACGCGTCTGCTGTATTTCAGGCGCCTGTTTATCCGATCGATGAGAGCGACTACTATCATATCGATGCAACGGAAAGTTATAATTTTGAGGCCTTCCGTGGAATCTCGATCGTGACTTCAGTCATATCGGCATTGACTATGGTCGGAATTCTTTTTCCGCTTCCGCTCTGCGTCGTAACGCTCGTTTTTTCCTGCCTCGGTGTTGCTGAGAAGGACCCCGCTCGTGCAAAATCGCGATTCAATGTGTGCCGGATACTGACGATCATCAGTATTATCGCTGTCATTTTGCTGATCATATTGATATATGTTTTGCGCTATCTGCATAATTATGCGAAGTTTTTTGATCTGTAAGGCTTATATATCAGTGCTTTCGTGGCCGGCCTGCGGGTGATCCCGCAGACCGGTTATTTGTATAATGTGAAAAATCTTTGTCAATTTGTTGTGAAATTCCACAGTAAGCAATGAAAAATATCAGAAAAGGTTGTATAATTGTTTTACAATTCTTTCGATTTGAGGGGTAGTTACAATGAAGAAATGTCCTGTATGTGGCGTTATGATGGGCGATAACGTAGCGCGTTGCTTCATGTGCAAGTACGATTTCCAGAAAGCGGCACGTGAAGGTGAAGATGTTGCTCGTCAGGAAGCCAGTGAGAACATTAAGCGGAACGAGCAGGAAGCGAGTGCTCGTGTTGAGCAGAAACGTTCTGAAGAAGAAAAGATCATCGTCGAGATGAAAAACAGGAACCAGCGCGAGATCGAGACGCTGAACCAGCAGCTGGAGTCAGAGAAGCTTCGTATTGAGACGGAGTATGTCGAGATCAGGAAGCGCGCCCTCGATGAGAGAAAAGCACTTGAAAAGGAACTCGAAGAGATCCGTGAACAGGTCGAGATCGAGAAGAAGCGCCAGACTGATGTCAAGGGCGAACAGGAAAAGATCCGCGAAGAAGCCAGAAAAGAAATGGCTGTTGAGCGCGAAGAAATGATCAAGCAGGCCAAGAAAGAGCAGGAAGCGATCCTGGCCAGCGCACATCAGGAGACAGAACAGCTCGCGATCCAGGTGCGGAAAGAGTATGAAGACGCGATGCAGAGAAGACAGCAGCTGATCGATGAGGCGCAGATCGCCGAGGCGGCTGCGAAGGAAGCGATCGAGCGTCGCGATGCCGCAGAGAAAGAATATAAAGAGATGGAGTCTTCACTCAATACGATGAAGACCGACTATGAAGCGGCGAAGAAGAAGCTGGAAGCTGAAGCACAGCAGACCACGCAGAAAATGCTGAAAGAAGGCGAAGATGCCAAGGCTGCTTCGATCGCGGAAGGTGAAAAGGCGAAGGCAGCTGCCATCGCTGAAGCGCAGCAGGTGCTGGCAGACCTGGAAAAGACGAAGAAACAGGCTGACAACGAGATGCAGGCGTATGTAACGGAAGCCCAGCGCATCATGGCCGAGGTCGAGAAAGCTCAGGCCGAGCAGAAGAAACTGGTCGAGGAATCCGAGCGAATGCAGGCGGCTCTTGATGAGACGCAGAAAGCATATGAAACGGTAGCCCAGGAGAAGGAAAACCTCGATGCGGCTGTTGATTCCATGAAGAAAGAAGCGGAGACGGAAAGAGCTCGCATCATCAAGGAAACCACGGATGAGCGTGACCGCATCATCATGGAGACGACAGCGGACAGAGAGCGTATCATCAAGGAGACTACGGACGAACGCGACCGGATCATTACCGAGACGAATGCGGAAAGAGACCGTGTTATCAAAGAAACCACCGATGAGAGCAAACGCATAACATCCCAGGCACAGGAAGAACTCCAGAAATCCCAGGAAGCAAAAGCGAAACTGGATGCTGAGGCCTCTCAGGTGCTGAATCTGGCACAGGCGGAAAAGCAGAAGATGGAGCAGGAAGCTGCGGCGAAGATGGATCAGGCCAATAAGGCGATCCATGATGCACAGCAGGAGAAAGACAGACTGCAGGCTGAGGCGAAGGCCGGATGTGACGTGATTGCGAAGCAGAAGGCAGCACTCGAGGCTGACATCGCTAAGATGACGAAAGAGCAGGAACAGAGCAAGAGTTCCTATGAGACGCAGATCGCGGGTCTGAAGAATGAACTCGAGACTGCCAAGTCGATCATTGCTGATTCGAAGATCGCGAAGAAACTCGCTGAGGTCGAAGCTCAGGAATTGATCCTGAAAGCGGAGAAGCGTGCTGTTGCACTTAAGGAATCCGCACTTTCCGAGAGTGAGAAAGGCAAACTTCAGGGTGAACTTAAAAAGAAGGAAAGTGAGCTAGCAGAGATGGCAAAGTCAAAGGAAGAACTCGAGAAACAGCTTGATGAGACACAGAAAGCGATCAAGAAACTCCAGGATCGCATCGACAATATGCCGGTTGGCGGCGGTGCAGTTGCAATTTCTGAGGGAATGAAAGAATACTCTGTAGTTGTAGTACCGCATCTGTCCAACGGTGAAGTCAACTCGGAGCGTATCGCTGAGATCCTCGCGACAAAAGCGGCTTCCGGCTGGAGACTCCACAGCATGATCAATGATGAGGGCGGTAAACTTCAGGCTTCCATCGGAGGTGGCGACAGCGTATCGCTGAATGCAAGCTCTGTATCTATCAAGGAAGACCGTGTGATCATGATCTTTGAACGCGATGCGGAAGAGAACTGAATAGCCGGATCCGTCCAAACTAAACGCAATCTATAAAATGTAATCTAAAGGGGAAACTTTAAATGAAGCTTCCCCTTTTCTTTTCCTAAAAGAAAAATGCCGTTAAGTATCACAAAAAACTTTTGCGAAATATGAAAGTTTTTGTGGATATTGATTATCGAATCGGTTATAATAGTCACATTAGAGTTTAAATTAGGAGGACGAATACATGACCAACTATTCGGCAGACAAGATCCGTAACATCGCGCTTCTCGGCCATGGCGGATCCGGTAAGACAGCGCTTGCAGAAGCGATGCTTTACTGTTCAAAGGCAATCGACCGTATCGGTCGTTCGGCAGATGGTAACACTGCGCTGGACTTTGATCCTGAAGAGATCAAGCGCCAGATTTCCCTGAACACATCCGTTGCGGCATGTGAGTGGAAGAACACAAAGATGAATCTCATCGACACACCCGGTGACTTCGATTTTCTTGGTGAGACGATGGCCGGTATTCGTGTAGCAGGAAGTGCGATCGTAGTAATCAGTGCAAAGGGCGGTACTTCCGTAGGATCTGAGAAGGCGATCCGTCTTCTTAATAAGAGAAAGGTCCCGTTCCTGTTCTTCCTCAACCGTATGGATGAACCGAACGCTGACTTTGAGGGCGTTGTCGGCCGTATGATGAACCGTTATGGCCGTGGTGTTATCCCGCTTTCGCTTCCGATCATGACCGGTGATAAGATGACCGGTATCGTTGACGTTATGAATAAGCGTGCTTTTACTCTCGATGAGAAGACCGGCGCGCAGACAGAGATCCCGCTCCCGGCTGAGTTCGAGGATCGTGTGGTTGAACTTCAGGACAAGATCAACG
>AUXO010857307.1_pt1 | contig 11664 bp, 10 predicted proteins | sample 768731 | NCBI WGS metagenome assembly AUXO01 (sample SAMN02715735, study PRJNA202380) | gut metagenome | biome: sheep rumen | host: Ovis aries | place: New Zealand: Palmerston North | reverse complement strand
CAGCAATTCACCACCTCTGCAACCACACCCATTTTATGATTACCTAAGAACTGTACATTCTTCAAATCGTAATCTTCGGCAAGTTGCTTGATGACAGGTTCTGTTGCTCCGCTTCCCATAAATATAAAACGAACACTGTCATCGCCCTTCTCCTTCAGTTTATTTGCAGCCTCAATAATATATTGCAAACCATTGGCACGTCCCATAGAACCAAAGTGAATCACATTGAACTTTGTCAGGTCAATACCAAACTGCTTGGCAATCTCCAAATTAGGCTCATGGGGGTAGAACATATCAGGTTTTGACATGTTAGGTATCATAGAAACCTTCTCTTCTGGCGTGCCGGCCTTTATCACGCCTTCTTTCATGCCAGGAGAAAGAGCAACAACGTGTTCCGACTTGTCGTAAATTCGTTTTTCAAACTTACGCAGCAACCAAATTAGAAATCCATTTTTGATAGCACCTATCTCTATAGGAAATTCCGGCCACAAATCACGTACCTCAAATACATACTTCCATTTCTTACGGTTCTTCAGCCAAAGCGCAATTGCACCTACTGTCAGGGGAGTGCTGGTAGCAAATACAATATCCACATCCTTTTCTTTTGCTGCAGCCATGCAGGCATTTTTTATAAATGCAACGAATGCCCAAAGCTTCTTCAGCATAGACATATAATTGTCATAGGCGGGATTTTTTACATAGACTACATCTATGCCGTCAACATCTATTCTGCCTGGTTCATGTAGTTTGTTAGCTGAGGTTATCATCGTCACCTGATGACCACGCTTCACCAATTCCCTTGCAATCCAATAGGAACGATTTCCTCCTGGTTCGCAGGGCTGTATAAAATACTGATGTATATAAACAACTTTCATTTCTATCTTTTATTTCTTCTTCTTTTAACTTAATAATGCATTTCTGTCCCCTCCACAACGTTTCTCGGCAGCATCAAGCACCTCCAACAGTTTTTCGTAGGCATACCGCTCCACATGCTGGGTAGATTTCACTTCCTCTTTCACGAGGTCTCTCAAAGCAGCTATCACGTCGTGATCAGGCTCATACTGTTGAGTGCTGTCACCATAGGCGTATAGCAGATAATGTTGGGTCAGGAATGAAGCAAAAGTCCGTTTTCCATCATTGCCAAGCTGGCGTATTCTATCCATCAGTGAATTGGGGTCAAGACGGAAAAAAATCGGAGTTAGGCTATACTCGCTTCGTTTGTTTGGTGCGCTACTTTTATCTATAGCCTCTAACTGGCCCACATTTGCATTGCTAAGGTCTATCAAGGCTTGCTCCATCCTGCTCGTCAGCGTTTTCTCCTTCTTTTCAAACTGCTTTTCAAGAAATTGGATAATGTCTATCACTGCCAGCATCTTTTTTCTTGCCTGTATTGAGTGAACACCTGTCAAGAATGATGCTCGTAGTTCGTAGAGTTGATCTTTGTCGTCTTGCCTGTTTATCTCTTCTGTCAGATTATATTTCACTTTTGAAATCAATGCCTCTTTCATCCAGTAGAGTCGTTCCTCATGAAAGAGCGCCATAAAGCCTACAGCTCTTCCAGTGGCATATAGGTTTGGCATCTCATTACTCATCAGCATACCTTCCGCTTCTTGACAAAGTTCCAAGAACTCCTCATTCCCCATATGATAGTACAAGCCTAACTTGTCAACCACCGTTAGCGGTGCCTGGTTCTGTTGCAGCTGCTCCTCTATAAAAGCAGTAATGTCATAACCACTTTCTAAGTGATATACAATATAGGGCATCAGGGCAGTATTCAGCACATCGATACCATCCGTATTCTCTGGATGGTATTTTTGCTGCAGCTCTCTAATAGCTACCTTTTCTGGCGTTTCCTTATCTGCCGATAACGACCAGAAATAAGAGTTTTTCCATCCCTTCATAATATCTCGGTTTTTCCCTTTGTACTCACAGTAAACCGATATGAAATTACCCAAAATGTTCTTCAATACCACTTGGTCGTTATTTACCAATTGAGTATTCAGCTTTTCAAACTGTGCCTTGAAATCGTAAATACATTGTCGCAAAATGCGTAAATTGTCACAACCTGACGCTCTAAATACACGGATAATAAAGTCACGCTGTCCTACGAGCCATTCTACTCGTGGCAGATCTTCGGTCAAAAAAGTTGAAACGGCAGATTCCACGTCAGGTTCTACCTCAAATTCCCGCCCAACTGTTTTTTCTTTGAACTCGTCGAGCAGTTTCTTTCGCTCGCCCTCTACATGTTTTTCGTCGCCTATCAGCACTACATGGCAACCACAATGTTCTACAAAATAGTTGATGTAGCCCAATAGTTCCTTCATGTCTATCAGACATCTCTCCAAATCGTCAAATATCAGAAAACGAACACCTTTGATGCTGTCATCTTTACTATCGAACAGCGAAAGTGAATCCAGAGTTGTCGTCATTGAAGTCTCATCCTCGCCATTACCATCAAGGTCAAGGTTTGTCTTAAATGCAATTTTCCCTGCAATCTTCAAGATGTTCTTCGCAACTTTCATTCCCTTGCTGTAAAGCAAAGGATGCAATTCACGGTCTATTGCCTTTGTTATCTGTTCCGTCTGCTTCAACCCATACAGGGTTACCCTCACCGGTTTCAGCACGATATCAGACTCTCCGGCCTCCACAGCAGGTTGTTGGTATTCCTTCAGCCAACTATCTATGAAGAATGACTTACCGCATCCCCACTTGCCTTTCAGCATTAAGGCATAGCGGGGATCCGGATTCGTCACGTAGGCGTTTAAGAAATTCCTGATATTATCGTTAGGCATGTGCTAGACGATTTTAACAATAAAGCCCGTCAAATTCTTTAACTTTTTCAAGGATATACTGCAAATCTTCATCAGTAATAGACTGATGCATCGGCAAATTCAATGTATGATCTGCTGCATAGTCAGCATTCGGGAAGTTGCCAGTTACACCATAACCAGGTACACGATGGAGTGGGTAATAACGATAAGTGGTATAAATACCATTCTCACGCAAGAACTTAGCAAACTGGTCACGCTTACCATTCTTTATCTGAATGTGGTAGAAATAGTAAGAAGTCTCCACATAGTCAGGTAGCACAGGAGGAAGTTCTATCCAAGAGAACTGCTTAAGGTTTTCATTGTAGAAATTATGAACCTCTGAACGTCTCTTCATGTATGCAGGCAGTTTCTTCAGCTGTTCCAGAGCCATTGCAGCAGTGATATCATTCATAATAGCACGATGGCCAAAGCTAGAAATATCAAACTCCCACCATTTCTGGGCAACACTGTTCTCGTAACCGCTCTTAGTCTCAAGTCCAAAATAAAGCCAACGGTCTGCCTTCTTACGGAGTTCTGGAGTATTGAAGTGCAACATAGCACCATCACCACAAACCAGAATCTTCATGGCATCAAATGACCACATCCCCATATCACCGAAAGTACCCACGGCCTTACCCTTGTAGAAAGAACAGACACCAGCAGCAGCATCTTCAATTACCTTAATATCATGCTTCTTGCAAAGAGCCATAATCTCATCCATCTCGCAAGGGATACCACCATAGTGTAAAAGTAAAAGGGCTTTTGTCTTTGGTGTAATCACCTTTTCAATATCCTCAGCACGTGCATTCAATGTATGAGGATCTACATCGCAGAGTACCATCTTCGCCCCATGTGCACAAATAGCATTACCTGCACCAATAAAACTGATGGTTGGAAGGATTACTTCATCACCAGGTTGAATGTCGAGCAAATGCATAGAAGAGAACAAACCTTCACTACAGCAATTTGTTGTCAGCACTAGGTCTTTTGAAGATTTAATATGCTCAGCATATTTCTCTTCAAACTCGGCTACACGCTTTCCTTTACCTAACCAATTTGATTCAAACACTTTCTCAAGAGCGTCAAGCTCTTCTTTGCCTAATGTAGGCTGATATACATTAATCATATCTATTTTGTTAAAAATTTAATGTTCAACTTTATCGGGTTCTTAAAACCATCATATATTTCATTACGCAAATCTCCATAGCGATCCCACACGTCCGGCATAACACAAATTTTATCAGGATAATCACCTAACCATGCACCCCACCAAGAGAAAGTACTATTTGTAATGATGTAGTGTTTACAGTTGTACATCAACCTGATGCCCGTTGCAGAATCTGGAGGGGTTACTATTGTTACTGGGTATGGGAAATCATATTCCTTTTTTACTATTTCTACATCGTCTGCAAATATATAGAATATTGGATTCTCAACTCTTTTTGCAATTTCCTCCATGCCTCTGTAATAGAAGTCTTTATCTATAAAGCCTAAGTCGAGATTATCTGTCACCTTAGGGTTGTCAAATGCTTTGCTGGCACGAATGCTTATTGCCACAGAGTTTTCCGACTGCATCTTGGCTATGATGTCTTTTTCATAGTCTGTCAAAGGTGTTGTTACCTTCAAGTCCTTTCTCAACTGGTTCTCATACTTATGAAAGTATTTCTCACATTGAAAATATCCGTACACATATTTGTTTGAATGCTCTTTGTGTGGATACTCAAAGTAGTCGTGATTAGTATTATAGTAGCACCCTCTCTTAGCCCATCTTGCACAGATGGAGTCTGGATGCCGCATCGTATGTTTCTTATAACGATAATAATAATGCTCTAAATGATAGATACGTGAGGTTATCTCGTATTTCATGCGGGGAAATAAGCCAAGGTTCTCTACACCATATACTATATCGTCATTCAATGCGAACTGATCGAGTTTATAGTTTGCGGAATAATAGCCTCGTTTTAACCCTTTAAGGTCAATCAGCATAGGCTGTTTGTATTCCAATTGCAACGCTCGGGCAAAGGCGTAAATAAATAGCTGATTGCCAATATTGCCCATCATATGAACCGTTATCATTGTATTACTGTTTGTTAATGATACAGAGTCTTACAATATCCTCATACTCGCCATCTTCATTAAGTGCTTCCCATTTCAATTCTGCCTCTACACTATAACCAGCATTTTTCAGAAGTTCCAACTCTCCAGGAAATTTCTTAAACACATAAGAATACACTTTATGCATTCCGTACTCATTGAATGCCTTCTCGGTCAACTGCTCAATAGCTATCGACTGTCCTTCCGGTTTCCACTCAACGTCACTACTAGTAAATATACAAAGTTCACAACGCTTGTTGCCATAGTCCATATCTTTCAGATAAACCGTTGCTATAGGATATGTGCAAACGCCTGTTGTTTCATCCAAACATTCCACAATAAATTGTTTATATTTTCCAGTCAACACGTTTGCCTTGTAAAAAGTCAAGTTTGACTCTTCTGTAATATGAGTCTTGTCAAGACAATGACTTAATACACTAGGAGTATTTCTCCAACGCACAATACTTGGACCGTCGCTTTCCGTAATGGGTCTTAAAAAAATCTTCATAAATATAATACTTTAATACAATGCTACATTTATATTGAAAGGACTCTCGAAATCCCTTAGCAAACTATGCTTGGTGTCTTTTTCCGACAGATTAGCTTTCTCTATAGGTATTCTCCAATCGATTCCCAAACTACTATCAAGGATAGACAAACCTCCATCTGCTTCCGGATGATAGAACTCATCGCACTTATACTGGAATATCGCTATCTCACTCAATACGGCAAAACCGTGAGCAAAGCCTCTGGGGACAAAAAACTGGCGGTGGTTATCTTCTGTCAGTTCCACTGCCACATGTTTTCCGTATGTTGGACTACCCTTACGAATATCTACCGCCACATCAAGAACAGCCCCTTTCACACAACGCACCAGCTTACTCTGTGTAAATGGAGGCTTCTGAAAGTGAAGTCCACGCATCACACCGTATGAGGACATACTCTCATTGTCTTGTACAAAGCTAATTGTATGCCCTAATATTGGGACAACCTTCTCATCAAATTCTCTCTGAGAGAAACTTTCGAAGAAGTAACCCCGCTTATCTCCAAACACTTTGGGTTCAATAATTAAGACCCCTTCAATATCAGTTTTTATAACTTCCATATTTTACCACTTCAATGTTCCCGAATTTATTTCATTCTTCATTTCGTCTATTACTTTTAGCAAGTATTGGCCATACTGGTTCTTCAGCATTGGCTTGGCCTGTTCTCTCATCTTATCTTCATTAATCCAGCCACGACGATAAGCAATAGCCTCCAAGCACGCCACCTTAAGTCCTTGCCTTTTTTCAATAGTCTCAATAAAATTAGATGCCTCAGACAAACTGTCGTGTGTACCTGTATCCAACCAGGCGAAACCACGACCAAGCAATTGAATCTTCAATTCTCCATCTTTCAGGAACTCCTGATTAACAGTAGTAATCTCCAATTCGCCACGAGCAGATGGTTTGATATGTTTGGCCACATCCACCACCTTGTTGGGATAGAAGTATAGACCCACTACAGCATAATTAGACTTAGGCTGTTTAGGTTTCTCCTCAATAGACAGACAGTTTCCCTGACGGTCAAATTCAGCCACTCCATATCGCTCAGGGTCATCAACCCAATAACCAAAGACAGTAGCTTTCTTGGTTTCATCTGCATTTTTCACTGCTGCCTCCAACATATCGGAGAAGCCAGAGCCAAAAAAGATATTGTCTCCCAACACAAGACATGCACTATCATCACCTATGAACTTCTCACCGATGATGAAAGCCTGTGCCAACCCATCAGGTGACGGCTGTTCTGCATACTCAAAGTGTACACCATAGTCAGAGCCATCGCCCAGCAGACGCTTGAATCCCGGCAGATCGTATGGCGTCGAGATAATAAGAATATCCCTAATCCCCGCCAGCATCAAAGCACTGATAGGATAATACACCATCGGTTTATCATAGATCGGGAGCAATTGTTTGCTCACGCCCTTCGTAATAGGGTAAAGACGGGTGCCAGATCCACCAGCAAGTACGATTCCTTTCATTCCTTATTTTATTATTGCATTTATTCGTTTAAATAATTCCGTATTGTCGTTAATAGCCTCTTTTTTGTCTATGGCCTTTATACGTTCTACCACACTATTAATCATTTCTTCCGTCAAGCTCTCAACATAACTAATCACTTCATCATCATTGGAAGCATCAATATCAAATCCAATCCCCATCCGATTTACCTTATCAGCTACAAAGGTATTCGAACTCGCAATAATAGGTGTTTCAAAATAAATGGCTTCATAAAGCTTGTTCGGCTCAGCATACCTCGCATTTACAGTATCAGCATCATACGTTGATAAAGACAAGTCTATTTGCGAATAGATACCTGGCAAATCATCGGGATTCTTGAATGGTCCGTGCATAATGAAATTCTTTTTCTCTAATAATATACGAGCGGGACTATTCTCTGACATCGTACCAAAAACATGCAGTTCATGCTGTGGGAAATGTTCCACAAACACCTTACAGAAATTAATGACAGCATTGAAGCGGAAACTACCAACAAAACCTATCCTTAGGTGATTGATATCCAGAGGCTGTTTTTCCTGTAAGGGGAAATTGGTCACCGCCTGGTTAAGCTTGTTGCTGACTTCCAAAAGATTTGTGGGTCTGTTTTTTCCGAAATGATAGTCCATAAACCCTTCCGATGTCAATACTGTCAGCAATGATTTACGGATGATTCTTCTATCCAATTTCTCCAACAGCCCACTCACAAAGCCATTAGAAATATATGTATGAACAAGATCTGCCTCTTCATAAACATACGGAGTGTTAAGAACCGTTCTCGTAACAATGGCTGCATCAAGCCCAAAAATATAAAGGATTGCATCTTGCTTTTTGATGTAATCAGCCTTCGCCTTAATACACTTACGCATAAATGAGAGTCTTGCCAAATAAGACATCTGGTTAGGGAACTCTCCAATCACCTCGTACTCAAAATGCGTTTTCAGCGGACATGGATCATCGCCAACCCTGCTGAATGCAAACACCTCCACTGCGTAACCCGCATCATAGAAACTGTTGATACGCTTTACTACTCGCTGGATTTGTATAGAGTTAAGAATAAATATAATTTTCTTTTTATTCATAAAGATTGTATTCCAAAATATTTTTTCAAATAGGCTGAGAAATAAATACCATTATCAGCATGAGATGTATATGAATCTATAATTTCTACGTATGGAATGTCGTTCCTTTTTAAATCCTCAATAAGATCTGCTATATGTTCCGGATATGTATGTTCTTCTCTTGAATAACAAAGATGGACTCTACTTTTACAATGTGCATATTGGCGCAAAAGGGCAGGCATAATTGAATCCAGTTTTTTAACCTCATCAGTACCAGCACCTTTACCCATCATACCCTCCAAAACATCCCTGTGTTTTGGTATACTTATATATGTCCCGACATGATATTGGCAAGCACCTGCAAATATCTCATCTGCCTGGAACTCTAGTCCGAAATAAATAGCACACGTTCCACCCTTACTACTGCCTGCAGTATATATTTTTTTATAATTCTTTGATTCTCTTATATGTCCGATAAGTCCCTTCGTGAGCTGTAAAGGTAAATCCGTTCCATCCACAAACCAATGATAACTGCCCCTGCTCCCAAAATCATCAAGTATAAATAACTTGTCGATGTTTACATCTTTTAGTGTTCTCATGTAATTATATTTGGGGACTCGTTTGGCAAATCCGGAAAACACAACTATCAACTCTTCGGAGTCATTGTTCTCAAAGATATATTTTAAACGACCGCCATACTTTTTTTCTTTAAAAAAGAAACGGATTTTAAATTTCAGATAACGATACGCTTTTCTTAATAACGTACAATAATTTTGTATAGAACTATTTTGCATAAATAAAATTAATTGATGAAAGAAATCAGAACTAACTATGGGCAATTATGGATGACATTTGTGTCTTCTCAAATTTGTAATTGAAGACAAACGCCATAACAAACCAGAAAAAATGCTGTTCCAAATATGATCCAGTAAACATAAGATATACTATTGGAAATAATGCTAAGGGTAATAACATCATATTATCTTGATTCTTTAACACTTTTGGCAATTTTGCCATAACTAACAAAATTAGTACAACCCAAAATGTGCAATAAACAATACCACCTTGGCATAGCAATTCCAGGAATAAATTATGAGCATAAGGTTGTGAATATTTTTTATCGAATTCACTATAGTAGCTAAATATACCTGCACCAAAGAACCCATTTTCATCAATAAACTTTGAAGCGCTTTTCCAGACATCACCCCTACTGTGAGTTTCCAACCCAGATTCGCTAACAAAATTAAATGTCCTTTCTGAGCGAGTTTCAAAAACATCACTCAATAATGATTTTTGGAATAAAGAAATAGAAAGAATAACTGCAATTAAAACAGTTGGGATAACAATCAACATTCTATTTGCTTTATATTTAAAAAACATTAGCAATAGAGCCGTTAGAAACAATAAAACAAATCCTCCTCTTCCACCAGACAGAATACATGTCATTATCTGAATGAACAACAAAATTATGCAGAACAATTTAACAAAAAAATTGTTCATGAAGGAAAACCTTTTGTATCTTTCGCCAAAAAGTATGCCGCACAAATTTATTCCAAATGAAAGTGCAGACAAGTAAGATGTTTGCTGGTAACTCATTCCACCTATCATGTTTTCAAAACTACTGTTTAGTATAATCTGTGGTAATGAAAGAAGAAGAGCTAAACTAATAACTATCATTAATAAATCTAGCCATTTACATATATAATTTACACCTCCTTTTCTCGCAATATATGTTCCAATAAAGGCAGACGGCATACAGAGGGCTATATAAAAAATAAAATATCTTGTAATATCTATGCTTGTATGATTTTGTTCAATTAAAAAATCAACTAACATAAAACAAGGTATTAGTAAAGTAAATAGAACATTTTTAAACAGCAATTTTAACCCATCACCTGTAAAAACAAGTACCAATGAAATAAACGCCAGTACCAAAATACCCAATGTATATATGGGGGAGGAACTAGATCCTTCATATGTAATTCCTAACAATCCACATATTGAAAAGAACAAGTAAGACCAGAATAGCGTTATTGAGAAAATGAAACTTTTCATCTTATTGAGTTTAATATCGCTTTATATAGTATTTTGAAACAGCAAAATACAAGAACCTAGTTAAAATATTTGGTAACACAAATGACAAAACGCCCCCATACAACCCATACCTCATAATCAGAAGAGGACTTATAATAAGAGTTAATACCGCTCCAAAAGTATATATAGTAAAATAAACATTATCTTTTCTCATTGAAATCAGAAATTGTTCATAGACGCATCCAACAGCCTGAGCAAAAAGAAAGATCCCAAAATATGGAATATATTGTTTTATCATAAAATACTCTTCACTATAGCATATTTTTGTCACAAAACTTGGGAAAAAGACCATTGGGATAACAAAAGGCAGAACTGCTACAGTCATAATTACAGCATATTTATTTACCAACAACTTTCGTTTAGCAATGGAGCAATCTAATCTACCGGCTTCAGCCATCATGGGGTTCCCTACTCTTGCAATTTGGTGCACCAGAAATTTTCCTATGAAAAAAATTTGGAAACATGCCGCATACAGTCCTACTGCTGTTGAGTCAATATGTTTATTTAGCAAATACTGAATAAAAGGGGCAAACAAGATTCCAAGCATACATGAGGTAGCTATTAGAAAGTTTTTCTTATACATATCAGCTATTGCTGTAAAAGAAACACATTTTAAAGGGTTAATTGAAAATGATTTAAATATTTCAGAATACTGTAACAACAAAACCACCATCCAAGATATAAACAAAAATATCGCTATAACAGATAGTGATATTTTATCCAAAAGCAAAAGACTCCAAAATAGAGCTAAAAACAATAACTTCTGGACAAAATTATATATGCTATGCCAGCTCATAAGTTTAATTGATTCATACACTGGCTGCATATCAATTGATATTAAACACGAATCAAAGATAACCAACAAACTTGCCAAACATATTGTAATTTCAAGTTGTTTTGAAAATATAATTGTTAAGAGCATTACTAATGTAAGATTAATAAGTCCCAAAAAAAGGGTATTTGAAATGATGCTATTAAACTTATCTTCCTTTTGGATAAGGTCGCGTACCATTGTTTTATCTCTTCCATATCTTACGAATGTTGCTCCAGCATCGCCTATCGACAAGTAATATGAATACAAACCAAATGTTGCTGCGCCAAGAACATTTGCAATTTTAATATTTGTCAGTAACAATAGGCAACTACCAAGTCCATTAATTATTAGTAACCCTAATGTATTCTTCACCAAGGTACTATTTCCCCAATTCTTATAGCGATCTTTATATTTATGAGGAACAAATATAATAGTTACATTAAAAAAGTAAGTATATATTATGTCCACTAGCTTCTGTATTGGCCATAATATTCTATTGGTTTTTATGTCTATTATATCCATTTAATTCTTTATCCCTGTTCATTATTTTTATAAGGGCAGTCCCGCTGGTATTGAACCATTTGTTTTTATGAGAGACCAGCGGGTTCCCCGCCCTCTTTGGACGGTGCTTCCAGGCTGTGCGAAAGACCTTTCTGCCCCATCGCAGCCCCCACCTGCGCATAAGAGCGGAAGCCATTTTCTGTTCTGGCAGGCAGTATCGAACTGCAAACTTTCGTTCCACCTGTGCTGCCAGA
>AUXO012240035.1_pt1 | contig 11665 bp, 8 predicted proteins | sample 768731 | NCBI WGS metagenome assembly AUXO01 (sample SAMN02715735, study PRJNA202380) | gut metagenome | biome: sheep rumen | host: Ovis aries | place: New Zealand: Palmerston North | reverse complement strand
TTCCGCGGAGCCTGCCGCAGCAAATATCAGATATGCGCTCAGAAACCGCGAACCGGCGGAATTCTTTCTTGATATCCACCAGAAGATGCTGGACCCCGCCAGTAAAATGGCAGTTGTCCTCTACGATCTGTTTGTTATGCCGGTCCTGGAGATCCCCAGCTTACGAGATGATATTCTGTCGATATGGGATGGACAGAATAATGATAATCTGTGCCTGATCCTGGCTCCGCAAACGGTATCAAACACTGCGGCGATGTCTCAGATGATCTGTGGAGTGGGTCTTAGTCCCAAATTCCTGATTCCTGATGACCATGGCAGATACAGAATGAATCCTTTCACATGTTTCAATATTCCGGATCCGGGCGTTGATGAGATCAGAAATATGCTCCGCAGACTGATGATCCTGGGAATACCCGGAACAGGTCCCGCTGTTTTTGACAAAAAGCTTAAGATCGATTACTCGCAGATGGGAAAGATAGCGGATGAGATCCTGTATTGCAGCAGTGTTTACGCCGGAGAACAGAGGGAGGGAGAAGCCGCTTCTTCGGGCAATACCATGAGAGGGTCGGGCGCCGAGATTTACACGAAACTCTGTACTTATCTCAGGAAAAAGGCGAAAAAAGAGAAGACGGTATCACTAAAGGTTGAAGAAATTGCTGCGATCTGGAATATGAAAAGAGTAGATCGAGAGAGCGCGCTGGAGCAGCTGAACAGACCGGGGTGGGAGCCTGCATATAAAAAGATCAAAGAAGCGGTTGAGATCATGGAGGCCAATTATCTTCGCGGGAAGGAAACGGAAGCGCCGGCACTTGAGGAGGAGAACCCGGAAGACAGATGGGCAGTAGACAGAATGACGATCCAGGAGAAGACTGATCCGAACAGGATGGGCATCCCGAATTTTATCCTTCTGGGTAACCCCGGCGTCGGAAAAACAACAATTGCCCGTTTGATCGGAAATCTTCTTCATGAAATGGGCTGCCTGAAAAAGGGACATACCGTAGAAGTCACAAGGGAACAGCTGACAAGCTCGTATGTGGCCGGAATCCCCAAAGCGACCCGGACGCAGGTCGATCTGGCGGAAGAAGGAGTCCTCTTTATCGATGAGGCACACGCGCTCGGAAATAATGACGGTGGAGGTGATCGCACTTCAACAGGGAAAGAAGTTATACAGACCCTGAACTCAGCGATGACGGATCCCCGCAGACACTTCTGCCTGATCATGGCCGGGTATGAAGAACCGATGAAGGAAGTGAAGAAACAGGATCCGGGATTTTACAGCAGATTCGGAGGGAACGTGATCGTGATCGATGATTATAAACCGGAGCTGCTCGAAAAAATACTCAGGGATCACATTAAGTCCCTGAACAGCGAACTGGACAGCGAGCTGACGGAAGAGGCAGATGGAAAGCCTTCTCCGCTGCAGAATATGCTGAGACGTATGTACAGAGAGAGGAACCGCAGAACTTTTGGAAATGCTCGTGAAATGATCAATCTCGGTGACCAGGTCTGCGGCAGAGCGAAGAACAGACCCGTCCGCCGGGAAGACTTCATAAATGAAACGATCCGCAGTGACTGGTTCGAGGAGGCGGATCTTGACTGCTCCTACGAGGCGATCATGCGCGATTTGGATGAGACATTTGTGGGAATGGGCAAGATCAAGGATTATTTCAAAGATCTCTATTTGAAGATCGATGAACAGATCCAAAAAGGCAGGAACCCGCAGGATATTGAGCTGAAACCGCTGCTGATCGTCGGAAATCCCGGTACGGGAAAGACGACTGTTGCCAAAAAACTCGCGAAGCTCTATTACGGTTTTCAGATGCTTGGAAGCCCCGACCCGGATTTTGTAAGTGCGTCCGGTTTAATTGGAAGCGTAGTGGGGGCTTCTCAGGAGAGAGTATTGTCTCATGTTCACGATGCCCAGGATATCAGAGGAATGCTCGTGATCGATGAGGCGCATGAATTCATCGGCTCATCCTATGGCTCGGGAGCGATCGGAGCGCTCATGGAACCCACAACAGACGCAGAACATCCTTTTATGCTTGTCATGAACGTCTATTCAAACAGAGAAGACGAGTTCAAGCTTGAAAATGGGGGTATCTTTAGCAGATTTACAGTGATTCATCTGGAAGACTATAAACCGGAAGAACTTTTTGAAATTTGCAGCAGGCTCTTTGCCAGAGGAGGATACACACTTGAAGAAAAGGCGGCTGACCGCCTGAGAGATCTTTGCAGACAGACATATTTCAACAGAAATTTTGATACAGGAAATGCGAGGTGGTGCAATAATATCTTTGATCAGGTCCTGAAATCCGCACGCAGAAGATGTTATGAACAGGGGATCGAGGTCAACAGCGAGAAGTATTCTGTCATTGTCCCTGAGGATATTCCTGTTCCGAGCACAGTAACGGACCGGAGCAAGATGATGCCCCTCTTTAAAGACTGTAAGACAAAAAAGGAGCGGCTGGATTATCTGGAAGATATTGAAAAGCGGATGGAAAATGAGAGGATCGGCGCGGCGCAGATCAAAGCAATCCTGAGAAGTATCATCGAAGATATGAAGTATAACGTGCTGTACCCTAAAAGGGCGAGGAAGATCTGCCCGGGGCATTATTTCTTCAAGGGCAATGCAGGGACCGGAAAGACCACCGGAGCAGAGTATTTCGCACGGTATCTTCACGCGCTTGGCCTGATCGAGAGCGCCGGACTCAGGACTCTTTCAGCTACGGACTTTATCGGGCAATACCTGGGTGAGACAGGTGTGAAGACCAGGGAACAGCTCATGGCGGCAAGGCACCATGTGACACTTGTTGACGAAGCATATGCGCTCGGAGACAGGGAGGGACATGCAGATTCTTATAAAAAAGATGCACTGGCAGAACTTGTCGCTTTTCTCGACGACCCCGTATACCGTATGGATACATCATTTATTTTTGCCGGATACAATGGGGATCTGGACGTTCTGTACAGTGAAAACCAAGGACTGAGGAGCAGGATCACGGAAATTGAGTTTCCGGACTTCACAGATGAGGAATGCATCCGGATCTTCCGTTTACTTGCGCAGGAACATGAATTTGAAATCGCGGAGGATGCAGAACCCGTTATTGAAGAAGCGGTCAGGAGTCTTCGTAATATCGAGGATTTTGCAAATGGCAGAACGATCAGGAAGTTTTTCGAAGCTGTTCTCGGCAAAGTCAGCAGACGATGCGTCAGGGAGCAGTATGAAGAAGATGACAGGAGAGTGACAACCATTCTGAAGGAGGATGTTGAAGCTGTTTTTACAAGTATATGAGGTGAAAGTATGAATCAGGATACGCGGGATGCCTTACACGCCAAAGACTGGTTGCAAGGCCTCGAAAATGCAATAAAAAAAGGACTGTTTAAGGACAGGTATAAGATACTGGTCCTGATCACTGCGGAAACATCCGAGAGCGCGACGAGAAAAAGCGGAACGCTGGCGCAATGTGCAGAGTTATTCCATAATTACGGAATGATCGTTGAGCCTCAGTGCGATTATTATTGGTTTTTACGATTTCTTTCTGCAGATGCAGGCGGGGATTTATTGAAAAGAGTGCTCTACGGCGTAAAATTGAGGAAAAGACTGCAGGTGATCACAGACCTGCACCAGTTCTTCTACAATGAGAAGCAATCATACTCTTTTCTCGACAGGATCATTTACGAAATGACAAGGATGAAAACAGAAGTCCCGCTCATTTTACTGGTAAGACCGCAGGCGTTTAAATGGATCAAACAGGTCATTGGCACCCAGTCAGTGCTATACCTTACAGACGGAAGCTATGGAGAAGCTGAAATAACTACACCGGATTATAATACCTTCGAGTCCGGAGGACATGCAGAGGCGGATATAATCGAACAGGAGCGGCGCAAAGGAAAGACCGGCCCTGAAGCGGAACCGGCGTATGACCGGCGAGAGGATCATGCCATAGAGTGGTACAAGAGGTATCCGGAATTATTGGATCATGAAGTGGACAGAATCGGGAAGAGCTGCGCCTCCTTTGCCAGCCCCAATGTATATTTCCTGACAGACCGACATGCCTATTGGATGTTCAAGTATGTTTACAAGGGTGAAAAATGTACAGTACTGATCGTCTATAACCATAACTTCCCGGACGCCGATCCCGACAATATTACGATCATTCCACTGAACCCTGCCGGTGAACAATTCAAAAGGCTTCACAGGAATGTCCTTGATTTCAGATACAGTCCGGAATTCGGGAAAGAGGTGGTCTCGATTCGTGTCAGAACAAATGAAATTCCGGAAGGAAAAGGATATGCAGAGACTGCCTGGAACAAATTTTACTCTCTGCTGGAGTATAATAACAGAGAAATAAAGAGAACGTATTGGCCGTTTTTTTAAAAAAGAGGGGGACAAACCATGAAAAAGAATGTGAAGGAACAGTTCGCAAATAATATCTTCTCTACATTGAACACTTCCAACATGACAAAAGTGAATACAGACCCGTTTGCCGGCACTGCAGCAGAAGAACTCGACGAACTTGCCGAAGCGGTGGCAAATGACGAAGAGCTGTGGGTTGATGACGAGGGAGTCCTTCATACAAGAAACGATGCAGAAGGCCTCAGCACACTGAACACTTCCAACATGACTAAAGTAAATACAGATCCGTTTGCCGGCACTACGGCAGAAGAACTCGACGGACTTGCCGAAGCGGTGGCAAATGACGAAGAGCTGTGGGTCGATGACGAGGGAGTCCTTCATACAAGAAACGATGCAGAAGGACTCAGCACACTGAACACTTCCAATATGACTAAAGTAAATACAGATCCGTTTGCCGGCACTAAAGCAAGACAGCTCGATGATATCGATGATATTTATGTGGAAGGCGGTGCGCCGAACCCGGGTACTGCTGATGAGATGCTCTATTTTGACGAGAACGGCATTCTTCACTCGGGGAACGCCGATGAGAGCCAGTCAGGGACAGGCTCTCTTGACCTTGACGACGGAAGTCTGGAAATGCAGCAGGATAATAATGAAGTCGTTCAGTATGAAAGCGACGATAGCACGGAGCGCACAGAAGAACAGGCAGGAGAGGATGACAGTGCGCAGAGAGCGGGAGTGGTCGGAGACAATATGTATCGGGTCAACAACGATCCTTTTGCAGCGGTTATAGCCAAACCTAAAAATCCGGATCAGTGGTATAACAAGAATCCCAGGCTTTTCCAAGGCGAGGTGGCTAATATGCGCAGCCATTATCGGAATGCAACTTTGGGGTTTTTAAAATCCACGGGAAACATGTACTGGATAATTGAGCTCAAAATAGTGAAAGGCCTGAAGCCTTGGAAGTTCCTTCTTGAATATGATAAGGATCACCCGAACAACCACGGATACGGAGGATCTATTCATGTCCAGCTACTGAAAAGTCCTTCTTTGGATGATCTGCGGGCAAGAGCGCTGGCAAGCGGGCGCAAGGGCATTCCGCACACGGTTAAAGGGAAAAGGGCGAACGGAGAGGATTTTGTCTTTCTGTGCACAAGGTTTCCCAAAGATATTGAGGACGGAAAGGTGAAAGTTTCATCGGCAGTGCAGGTAGCAGGCTGGGCGGCTGACTGGGCGCTCCATTTTGAGGCAGGACTGAAAAGTAAAGAAGTATGGAATAAGTGGTGTGATGATCCTCACTTCAGGTACCTTATGATCCCTTAAATTAGGATGGATAAAACCGACTTGAAGGAAAAGGAGAGTGCTGATGAGAAGACTTCAGTATTTGGACTACGGTCAGAATAAGGACCGGTGTTTACATGTGGTGCTTTCTGACAGGGCGTATGCTTCTATCCTGTCAGAAGTTATGAAAAACGGGGATAACGAAACCGGAGGAGTTCTTCTGGGAACTATATATAAGAATATATGGTATGTGGTGGAGTCAGTAGACCCCGGTCTGGTCACGACAAATACACAGGATTTTTTCAGGTGGGACGCAGAGTATGTCAACCACCTGTTGGATAAGCTGTGCCCGATTTATCGATTTATGATATCGATCGTCGGATTTTGGCACCGGCATCCCGGTTCTATGGATTTCTTTTCTTCTACTGATGAGAATACAATTCGGTCGAACCTGAAAAACTCCAAATACGGCCTGCTTTCTATGCTGGTCAATATAGACCCGAAACTGAGAATGACTTTTTACTATTGCTGGCAAGAGACGCTGACAAGAGTAAAATACGACGTAGGAGATGAGTATTTTCCGGTCGAACTGCTTGAATATGCTAAACCGGATGGGATCGCTGAAAAGAATGGAATACCGGAATCAAAGAGGTTTGAGATCCTGCCGAATAAAGTCTATTCTTCAGCGAGATTTCCCAAAACTGTTTTTCCCGGTAAGAAGCCGCAAGGCGCTAATCCGGATACCGAACAGCCGGCAGCACAGATGGAAAACTATAGGGAAACAATTGACCGGCTTCAAAAAGAAAACACGGAATTGAAAAATGCTGCGGCGGAGCGGAATGCGGAGAAGCAGGCTCTTGAGGAAGAAATCAAGAATTTAAAAGCGACAATTGATGAGCTGAGAGAAGAAGACAAAGTGTCACAGCGACCCGACGAAATACAGGTCCTTAGTACTGCGGAGGAGGCAGCGGACCACAACGATGATCCTCCAAAGGAGATGTGTCCGTCAGGTACAGAAATAGCAGGAGCAGCTCCGGAAACGGCTGAAAAAGAAACAGTAAGTGAAGAGACTGAGCCGGCGGACAATGAAACACTCAATGAGGAATCTGAGCCGGCGGACAATGGATCAGACAGTGAGGAGAATGCCAGTGAATAACGATAAATATGATGAGCAGAAAGCTGCCGGCCTGAGCGCATTAGACCAGGATGATCAGGAGGGCGTGGACCTGTCCTCGGACAATTTCGATCTTGACCATTTTTTCAACAAAGCTGCTGCAGAAGGGGAAACGGCTGCTGATCCGATGCCGGAAGACGAGGATTTTGAAAAAACACTTGGCGAGGCGATGAGAGGAAACAGTGAACTGATCGATTTATTGGATGAAATGGACGACGAATCATCGTTTTCTCTCAATAAGATCGTATTTCCTGAAGAACTCGATAAGGACAGTGATTACACAGGGCCTGTTTACGGGTTTTACAGAAAGGAAACGGGATACCACGTTATTTTTGGCTGGGAAGGTCATATGGTGCCCACAGAGATCGGAGCGGTCTGCATCGGCTTTATAAAGAACGAGGGCGGAAAGGATGAGTCCGAATGGATACAGGAAGTCGCAGACGGACACCTTTGTGTGATCGGTGAAAGGACTCAGGAAGGACTCGTTTTCTATAGCGCGGCTCACGATGCTGAAACCGGGAGTTTTCAGAAAATAAAGAAACTCGAATCCGAAGTATACACGATGACCAAGAAGCTGTTCTCCAGAAATGCCGGCCTTATCGAGACAAACTGGCTGAATGAAGTCTGCGCTGTAATTTCCGGATGCGGATCGGTAGGCAGTCTTGTCGCTCTCCAGCTGGCCAGATCCGGAGTGGGAAGATTTGTATTGATTGATGAAGACTGCGTAGAAATCCATAACATATGCAGACACCAGTGCGGTCTGAGAGATGTCGGACGACGGAAGGTCGATGCTGTGAAAGAGCGCATCCTGTGCATTAACCCTAATGCAGAAGTGATCTGCTTCAGGAGAAAGTTCCAGGAAGTGCCGTGGCCATACGGAAAAGAGGAGTGGCTGCTTCCTGAAAAGGCAATCTTTATCGGAACTTGTGACAATCGTGTGGGCAACGCGTTTGTCTGCGATGCGGCCTATGAAGCGGGCGTCCCGTTTGCGGCGCTTGGATTTAATGCCAGAGCCTGGGGCGGGGAGATTTTCACCTGTCTTCCCGAAAGACACGAGATCTGCTACAGGTGCGCATTTAAAAAGCAGATCGAGGAGAGTATTGAGCAGGAGCGCAGAAGCCACGACTATATAGACGCCGAAGACGCCGGAAAAGTAACATTCGAGCCCGGACTCGATGTAGATATCGAATTTGGAGTAGGTTTATTCGACAAGATTATCCTGGACATTATCAATCGGAATAACGAAGAGTACCTTCCCAGGATCTATCATAAGCTGACACAATACACGTTCTTTTCAGGAACGGACCAAAAGCCTGAAGCGTTCTGGAAAAGGCTGATGAAGGATCCCATTTCAATAAAGAAAGCCGGACTCCCCGATATCCTCAGAAGATGTGATCATTGCATTCGTAAACAGATGTGAAATAATCGAAAGGAGTGTATACTATGAGTGATGGACCCGATATGCACGTAACGTATGAACAGGCAAGAGATCAGATTCACGACACTGTAAATGCGATCTATGAACACAATTTGAATGATCCGACCATGACGCAGGAGGAAGCGATCCAGTCTACAGCTGAATCGGCGGAGAAGGGACTGACCTATCTTGAGGACCTTCAGGCAGAACTGGAGGCACAGGAGAACGCAGGGAACGAACTCCAGAGCGGGGTCGAAAACGGAACGGAGAATGCTGCAGAAAGTGGAGTAGATAACGGCGCAGAAAACGGCGCGGATGATGGCATAGACGACGGAATGGATGGCGGTATAGAATAGAGTTGTTTTGTCTGCTTTATCTTAGGGAAGGAACTCTCTGAGATAATGATGCACACGTGTGAAATGGTTGGTGTTGCCTTACAAGCAGCATCAACCATTTCGCGCGCGATGAAGCGGTCGGCTCACAAGGCCCGAATCTAAGATACGAAGTGACAAGGAGCGCAGCATGAAGAAAGGCAGAGGATTTCAGATTTTCGGTTCTTTGATAATCGCATACATTATTTGGAATGTGATAATGTCGTTGGGGGACTTTCCTGTTCTTTCCTATCGGCGTATTTATGTATGTATCGCATGCATCCTGATGATCGTCAACGCTCCTGTCAGCGGCGGTTCCGGTTCGGGTACCGCTAAAAAGGTCATTCGGGAAGAATGGGTCATTGATAATAATTCCAGAAGGGTGGAAAAGTTCATACCATCTAAGTATCCCGGGTACAAATTGACCGGCAGAACAGAAAACGGAAACATATACAGCTCAGATGAGGGAGAACTGCTCTTCACGGAAATTGTAATAAAAACCGTTGGAGGAGGGGAAGCAGATTCAGAGGATTGGGTAACAGGATGGGCTTATCTGATCTTGTTCGGGTGCATCGCGTCTTTCATAATTTCCGGTATCGTGGGATTTGTTTCCCGGGAATTTGCCGATGCGAAGAACGGCGCTGATGATTATTACGCATCGGAGTTTGAGGATCAAAGCGGCGGATCATCGGATAGCGGACAGGAACTTCAGCAGGACACGACAGATGAAGTTGAAGAACCTGATACTGCAAATGAGAACGATTATGAAAGTGAAGAGGTATCTCTGACCGACTATGGGATTTATACGGACGGACGGGGAATCTCCGATACGGATTATGTAATGCCCGACAGCGATTCAAGGAAACTGACGGAATCCGATATAGACCGGTTGACTCTCAGAGGGATCAATTACGCAAAAAACGAATTATTTGCAAGGCATGGAAGAAAATTCAAGTCGCAGGAACTTCAGCGGTTCTTTAACTCCCGAAGCTGGTACTATGGATATCTCGAAGCATCATCATCAACGGATAAAGAGATCCAGAGCAATTTCAACAGCTACGAGAAGTACAATTGCGATCTGTTATACAAGCGTGAGTCTTCCATGGGAATGTACAAATTGGACTGATCCAAAGACGAAACAGGAATAATGGACGGCAAAGATAAAAATGCGAAATAATGAGTTTAATCGAATCAGGAATGAGATCGTGGAGGGACTTCGTCAGCACAAGGGAGAAATCTCTGTGAGGTCTGACGGACTTGAGGAGGCCCGGTTCAGGACCATTATGCGGAGCCTGCCATTTGACTTTCCTGAGTTATTTTATTATTACAATTATCGTTATCGAAAAGGACTGAGGCCGGGTGAGTGGACGATATTCCCAATGTATTTTTATGACAGGATCACCACAGAGCGTAAGCAGGAAAAGCTGGCGTATCAGACGAAACGGATTCTTGATAAAGTAAGGAGTATTCCGGATCCTACTCCGTATAGGAAATGTCTGGCGCTCCACAATATTTTGGTGCGCAACTGTGAATATGATAAGAGGGCAAGTGGTCCGGATAAAACAAAGCTGCCGTTTTCCTCCAGAACATTAGAAGGAGTACTGATCTCAAATGAGAAAATAGCCGTGTGTGCGGGAATAACAAAGGCATTCAAATACCTGTGCGATCAGCTGGGGATTCCCTGTATGGCAGCTGCAGGATGGTCGGCTGATCCGGGGAATCTGAGTGAAGTGGAAATGTGGAGAACAAACCCCACATCCTGGACGCATGTATGGAACATAGTAAGGACAGAATACGGACTCGGTCATATTGATGTGACTTGGGATATGTGTTTAACGGACAAAGGCGGACCTATACGGTATGACTATTTTTTCCTCTCTGATCAGGAAATGAGGAGAGATCATCTTTATAAGGACTGTCCTGAATGCAAATCGACCGGAAAGAATTATTATGGGGTCCGCAACCTGTTCTTCCGATCTCTGCGGGAGTTGGATCTGTATATTTCGAGGCAGATGAGAGGCGGGAAAAGGCACTTCTGTTTCAAGGTCGCGAAGGGCAGCTGGGACAACACAGTGAAGAACTTCGTCTACAAGAGAGGATGTGAACTGCTGCCTTCCGGGTGGACGATGATTACTACGCAAAATGTCGCGCAAGGGATTTATGAGTTCAACTTTAAATATTAATGCATGGATAGGGGCATGCCGCACACGCTCAGGATGATCCCTGACGCCGGATGGACAGCTCCACTTCACATCTGGATAACGAAAAATCGGGCTCCGAAGAGTCCGATTTTTACTGTAAAACTCAGTTATGCCAATAACAAAAAACCTACAAGGAAAAGAAAAATGTATAGTTGTAGCTTTGCATAATTCAGAAACAATCAAACTGTTTGCATTTTCAGGATTTAGGAGTATGCTATAAAAAGCGAAATTTACGTGATTGAATGGAAAAAAGATTGATTTTTCATCAGTTTTAAAGACGGGATATGTTATGGCAATACTGCTGTTTCTTCTGTGGATCATATGGAACGGGAAGGTGAATGCGGAAATCCTCCTTTTCGGCGTCGCGCTGACTGTGCTTGTACTTTTATTTGCGATAAAGGTATTGGGATACAGTCTTGAGAGTGAGCGGCGGTTTTGGAGGAACTTTCCGCTTTTTTTGCGTTATGCCCTGGTGCTGGTGAAGGAGATCTTCAAGGCCGCGTGGGCAGTGGCCCGGCTCGCGTACAGTCCTGAGGGGAAGCCGGCGCCGGTCATTGTGGAGTTCCATTCCGGGCTTCCGACAGACTTTCAGAATGCGCTTTTGGCCAACTCGATCACGCTGACTCCGGGTACATTTACGCTCATTCAGGAAGGGGACCGCTTTGTGGTGCACTGCCTGCGCAGGGAGTATGCGGAAGGAATTGAGGATTCTGCTTTTGTGCAGCTGCTCGGAAAGGTGAAACTGTGATGACGGTAGAAAAGGCTTATCAGATTTTATACGGGGGAGCGCTGATCGTGCTCATCCTGCTCATAGGGGCCATGGTCATCCGCTCGATCATCGGGCCGCGCAGTACAGACCGGATC
>AUXO010610251.1_pt1 | contig 11666 bp, 11 predicted proteins | sample 768731 | NCBI WGS metagenome assembly AUXO01 (sample SAMN02715735, study PRJNA202380) | gut metagenome | biome: sheep rumen | host: Ovis aries | place: New Zealand: Palmerston North | reverse complement strand
TCAGAAACTAAGAACAAAGAATGCCTGCATGGTATGTAGGCCAAACGTATAGAAAGTGAGGAATGATTTATGGCAGATGAGATTTCACAGGTAGTAGAGATGGAGTTTAAAGGTACCTATTACCTTTTTAAGGGAACCAAGGCGTTTATTGCTTATGTGGCAAGAGCCCTAAAAGCAATGCAGGAATGGAAAAATGCGAGATATTTGGAGAAACCGGGTAATTGTACGCTTGAAAAGATTCAAAAGGTTAGTCAAGGAACACCACCTATTTTGGAGTTTCCAAAGGAGATGTTTGAAAATCCTTTTGTTGGTACGGATGGAAAGGGCAATCCCATTTATGGGAAGTCAGAGTTTGATGCATATTGTGAGGCACATGATCTTCGTTATTGTATGATGCCGGATTTAAATCCCAATGATGATTACATCCCTGTAGCAGTTCTTACACAGGAAATGGGGATTCATCAGGAGATGATTAAATCTGTAATGAGCCGTCGTATTCAAGATGAGGAGGCAAAAGATAAGGATTATGATGCCAAGATTCTTGCTGCAAAAGAGAAAGTATTAAATGCAACTACAGATGAAGAAAAGGCTGAAGCAGAGGCGGAACTTAAATCCCTTGAGGAGGCAAAAGCTCAGAATAAAGACCTTTTGGAGGAATCCAAGATGAAGGCTGATAGGGATAATGTCCTTGATTTTGCAGAGTATCTGAAGCAGGGCGAAGGTACTCTCATGGAGTCAGATCCTGGGCTTGCACTAAAGCAGGAAGATACGTGTGGTTTTGTAAAGGAATACAAGCCATACGATTGTATGTGGCCGGTTCGTGAGTCAGATATGGTACCGGAGAGTGGGAATGTCTATTACAGTCAGACCACAAAAGATCAGGAAGTCCATTACATCAGGCGTGAGTTTAAGAAGGATGACCATGGACAGATTTATTCAGAGTACTTTGTGAAGATGCCGGGAACCAGTTCTGAAAAGATTTTTTCCGATGTCGGATTATCCAGAGCGGACTGGGAAAAGCAGATTCCAAATCTTCTTGCAGCAGCAGGGCTTCAAAATGATGAGCCTATGGCAGTAGTACAGTCAAAGGAACGCTTTGCCAAGTACAGGGAGTTTGTGGAGGAAAATTTTAAGCGTGCCCGTGGTGAGTCTTCGGGCGAAGATAAGGTGTTTAGCAGTGAAGAAGCTAAGACTTTTGTGGAAGGACATAACAAAAATCTCAGGGAAACAAGAGATTTTGAGGATGCCATGTTTACAAAGATTACAATTTCCAGTGACCAGCTTCTTTATGATGATGAGAATATTCTTTGTGTAGAAACAGAGGATGGTCTTTTGCGCGGAGTTATGGTGGATCATGTGGATGAAAAGTCAGCAGATATCTTTATCAAAACAGATAACACTTATCAGCTTACGAAGCCGGATGGAAAAAAGGCAGAGATTTCCGGGGCTGAACTGATTGAAAGAAACAATGAGGCTTTGTCTGGAGCAGCAAAGAATATGAGAAAGGGGCGCTAATGAGTACCGTAAATACAGTAAAAAAGAGAACCAGAACCGTAAAACAGACAGTTACGATTTATGTCATCGGGTCACTTCTTTGTATTTATTTTGGATTCTTGTGTGGAGCCTCATGGATGCCGGGAAACAATTTCAGCGAGTTCATTGTCAGCTTCAATGACTTTGTTATTGTTAAGCATCATTATCTGGTGGGGGTCACTTCAGTGACCCTCCCCTTTGTTGCAACATATTGGGTGCTGTTCTCATTGGTATTTATCATTATAATGACTCAATTCGAGCATCCATTCGCAGGACAGGAGTATGGCGTTGCCAAGTGGGGCAATGCCATAGCTTTTACCAAGGAGTTTGCAGCAGAAGATAATAAAGACAATATGGTAGAAGTAAATCCGGGGATGGATCACATCAATGGAACATTAAAAGTTAATACAAAGAATTATTGGTTGGCGGAGAATGTGTATCTGTCCATAGATAATGTGAAGACTTCAAATTTGAATATTCTTGTAGTCGGACCTCCAGGTTCCGGAAAGTCATTCAGGCTTGCAAGACCAATGCTTTCCCAGTTATGCGGAAATTTTCTTGTGACAGACCCTAAAGGAGAGCTATATAAGCAGACCGGACAGTATTTTGAGGATAATGGCTATGAAGTAATGGTTATGAATGTGGAGTCAGAGGAAGGAATGCCGATGTCGATACACTTTAATCCATTTTCTTATATCAGGAATGAGTCGGATATCATGAGTATTGCAGGAATCCTTATGAAAGCCACAACTCCACCGGATGATGCTGGCGGTTCCAATGACCAGTTCTTTGAGCAATCGGCTGAGGTTCTTTTAACATCGCTTATCTATCTTATCCATTATTTCTATCCGGAGAAACAAAGAAACTGGAAAACCTTTGTAAAGCTACTGGATGCGACTACCGTATATACGAAGGCAGATGGATCGATTGATAACAGACCGGGTGGCATTATGGATATTGAAAGAAAGGCACAAGCCAAGTGGAAGAAAGATCATGACACAGATTTCCCAGGCTTCGTGGCGGTGGAGAAGTATTATAATGGCGCAGCTGAGACAACCAGCTCTATTGTGGCATCTTTGGATGCACATTGCAGATATATGAAGTTGCAATGCGTAATAGACCTTTTATCTGAGGATGAGATTCATATTGCAGAAAGCTTTGGTTACAGTGAGCCAAATGAGAATTCAAGGACAGGTAAAAGAATCCTATTTATCGTGACATCCGAGGATAAGAGATACTATGACTGGATTCCATCTATGGTGTATTCTCTGTTCTTTGATGAACTTTATCATCTGACAGCGATAGACCCTGATTTGCATGAATCAGTGAAACAGCATCTGACCTTTTTGATGGACGAGTTTGCAAATGTCACCTTGCCTGATTCCTTTGTCGAGAAGCTTTCCACCATGAGATCTCGGAATTTAAGCGCTGTGATTATAGTACAGAACCTGATTCAGCTAAAGCGTAAGTTCCCGAAATTTGATATGGACAAGGATTTGATTGGTAACTGCTCAATTATTGATATATTGGGAGCTCCGGATATGGATTCCTGTGAGTATCTGTCTAAGCATTTTGGAACCCAGACCATTCATAAGGCCAGTGATTCTGATGCTAAGGATTACAAGGGGCAGAGCAGCAGATCTGAGGATGTTATGGAGAAAAGTCTTCTTTCGGCTGAAGATATCTTTGCTATGAAGAAGGATGGAGAGTGTGCCATTGTAATTAAGGGCACAGATCCTTTATTTGAGCCAAAGTGTAAGATGGAGAATACGGAATTCATTAAGCTTCTGTGCAGAAAGAATAGACCATATGATCCAAAGAAACGACAGCTCCAAAGGAAGCAGGAACTGAATGGGCCGGGATTTGTCCTTGTAGGCAATGATGCGAGGGTAAAGGCCGAAGAACTGCGTGGTAAAGGAACCCCGATACTTAGACTTACGATGTCTGATATTGAGAGTATGGATTTGCTTGGAAAAATGAAAGAGCCGGTAACAACACTTAAGATGACTGCGGATATGCAAAGGATACTAAAGGAAAATTATGAGAAATATCTGGAGGAACACAGCAATGAAGGATTCAGTTTTGATAAGTATAAAGAACCGGATATGACTGTAGCAGGGGCAAAAGAGCGGTATAAGAAACGCTGCGTGACTGTGCAGCAGCTACATAACGATGGTTATACCAGAACTCAGATTAGAGCATTGTACCCGCTGATTATGGCGGACTTATCAGCAGATGAGATTAAGGCAATGTTCTCTGCAAATTGTAATGTGGAGGAGATTGAAAACTTAGCTAAAGAGTTTTAAACAATAATGGCGTAGGAGATTTATTCTCTTACGCCATTTATGTTTTGAATAAGGATTTCTTTTACGGCACGAAACGTATCTTCTGCAATATCTGAATATTCGGATCTTAGAGCCATTTTTACAAGAATCTGTATTGCATCAGAATCACTTAGCTCATCAGCAGAGTTAAGAGCGTTGTTTTGCTTTGGGATTACAGTCGCATTAAAAACGCATCCGTTAACAAGGTGCCCCTCTAGTAAATTAGAGCCTTTGCCCTTTTCATTTTGTACCAATGCACGAGATAAACTGCTTAAAGATCTTGTTGGATTTATTTCATCTCGACTTTTCATACGTAAATGCATGTGCTTTTCATCCCAAAAGTCAATGAATTCAAGTGTCCTTTTGTATCTTGTCGCAGAGAAGGAATGATTGCTAATATCTATCGCTTCTTTTATTGCTGAAATTAATTCTTCGTTTTTTTGCAAAATAATATCTTTATCAGACATTGCAACGCTTAAATCATATACATACATTTGAAATTCCTCCTGATAACCTTGAATATTTAACATTATATCATTCTAGTGGGATAGCGTCAAGATAACTAACACAAAATAGAATTAACTGTTGACTTATCTTAAAATAGGGTGTAAGATAAGTCACATAAAAGAGAGTTAACTTACAAATATTCAACGTAAGGGAAAGGAAAAAATATGAGCAATAACACAATGACGATACTTGGTACTAGCTTGAATTTGAGAATCGAGCCAGGAAAGACAATTGATGATTACAAGCACATTCCAACCGTAGGAAAAATTCAAAATGGGTTTTCCACGGACATTATTTGGAATGGAGAGGACATGCTTTGCGATGACGCTGGATACAGCAAAGCACTGCCAAATTATAATCCTATATTCGGAATGGAAGATAGACAAAAAAGAGGAATATCTGTATATGTAAAATCGGGTTTAAAAGCTGAAAAGGTGATGGTTATGACAAAACCGCATCTTATGCATGTAAAAGTATATAAGGATTCCGATTATATTAACTTAATAGTATTCCGCATACTTGTTAGTGATTCTTCACAGAACGATTTTATTGATAGAAGGAAGCAATTTGAAAGCGTAATCAAATATATTAGGAATCTTGAAGATAAGCATAATATTGTGCTTACTGGTGACTGGAATCACGGGGTTATAAATGATAATGGGATTTACAAGAGGGATTGTGGAAGGCATTTCTTTAATTATCAGTATATTGAAAAAGAACTCCTAAAGAATGGAGTGATAGTAAAAGAAATGAAAGGGTTTTCCTATAAAGGGTATATGAAGATAGATCATATTGCTGCTGATAAGAACGTAAAAATCGTAAATGCCCAATATGTTGACCCTTTTAAAAGTTTGCCAGTGGGGATTGGTGTACCAGATCATAAATCTATTTTGGCGGAAGTGGAGTTTGGTGCTAAGAAAGGAGAAGTAGTGTGAATAATAAGAAGGTCATAAAGAGGAGAATCTTAGAGTATTTGGATAATGAACATATAAATTACCGGTTGCTGAATGAAACAGACAAGCTTGTTGGAATAAATGATGTCGATACTTTGTATCTGACGTGTGCTATACATGATGTTATCGGTGGGAGCATTGAGACAACAGTACGTTTTTTGGATGATCACTGCTATTGCCAGAGTTACTATTGTCAGCCGGTTACGAGTAGTGAAGAAGAAAATATCAGGATGGCCAGAGCCTGCAATTATATGAATCTTCATTTGCCATGGAATTGTAATACTCTATTTGAACATTCGTATATATTAGATGAGGATAATGGAGATGTATTTAATGGATTCCTGCTCAGATATGAACTTGTTGACAAGTTTTTTGACGAGGCGATGAACCATATCTTAAATTATGGAGTCCAGCAGATTGCGGATGTATGCATTCCACTTATTACATATACGGCGGGGAAGATTTCGTTCGAGGAATTTAAGAAGTTGTTGAAAAATGATGTTGGGCAGTATTAGTGGAGAATGACTAATAAAAATGAATATAGGTTTAAGCAAGTATATAGTTAGCTAAAATTGTTTTGTTGAATGAGCATCTGGCTTTGTGTCAGGTGCTTTTTTGTTGTCTGCAAAAGTTTTTTGAAGAAATTTATCCAAAGTTTAGTAATCGGGATTTTTTCATCCCAAATGTATTTTGAAGGGACAAGGATAGCAAGTTGAATCCGGTTCCTATCTTTACAGAAAGGAGATCACGATTATGACAACACCTACTATGTTAGCTGCTAACGCAGTAGTAATGGCAGCAAGCTACACAAGAGCAATCACCAATTTAAAGTCAGTGCTTTTGACTCTTGGTAGTGCAATCGGTGCCGTTATGTTGGTCTGGGGCGGAATTCGCTTTGCTATGAGTTTTAGGCAGATGGATCAGCAGGGTGAGCACCAGGCAGTGTATACCGTGGTTGCAGGCGGAGTTCTTGTAGGACTTAGCGCATTGGTTTCAGTATTGACTTAAGGTTACGACTCGACCAGGGCGATTAAGCCCTAGTCGGGTCAAATTATGAGAAAGGAGAGCAGATGGCAGATATAGTAAAAGCCCTTTACAATTGTGCTTTCTTTGTCTGGAACAACCTTATAGGAATTGCAATGACGTTGTTTACGACCAGCCCGAAAGCTGCGGGAGGCGGGACTCCTTATACTGTCGTTCATAACTTTTACAACGCCATAAGCGATGCAACGGTCCCGATAGCAACGGTATTTTTCATTATCGCCATTTACAAATCGGTGGTATCAACTCCACCGACACAACAGGCACAAAGATTCCTGCAGGATGCACTTAGGTATTGCATCATCCTATTTGTTGCAGCAAATATGTGGAGCATCATGGGATACATTATGACTTTTGCAGATGGAATCACAGGAAAGATTGCAACTACCGGAACTTACACATTATCAGTATCCGGGGACATGGAATCAATCATAGATACATGTTTGGAACTTCCGGCATTTGAATTGTCGGGAGAATGGGTAGGAAAGTTTTGGTCATGTGTTGGATGCTCACTATTGTTTCTGGTTGGAGGAATAGTTCTTTTATTCATTATGGTAGCAAGCTGTTTATCCATTATCAGTTCAGCCTTCCAAAGAATACTAAAGCCTTTGATGGTACTTCCCTTTGCAGGCATAGCAATAGCTCTTGGAGCTGGAGGACATGATATTTCAAGATCGCTTGTCAGTTATATCAAGACCTTCTTTGGATTCTGCATTTCCGGGGCAATGATGGTTGTTGCAATTAAGTGTGGCGTAAGCCTATGTACCAATCTGGTGAATTTTGACTTAAGCAGTGCAAGCAATGTTTACAAGTGCATTCTTATTACGGTTCAGATGTCAATTACACCGATTGTGATCAGCGGATTGGTAAAGGGCAGTGATTCTATTATTGCGAGGATGTTCTAGGAGGTATGGTATGGCACAGATGAATCGAAACGTAAATTTGGAAGAGATTGATAGTGATGCCCTTTTTGGTATCGATGCTTTGAAAAATCAGAGCATATTCCAGAAATTCATTTTCTTTGGTGCGGTTATAGCAGGAGTAATGTTGAACGTGTTGTTACCACTGTTTTTTGAAACGCCGAGGATTGTATGTGTCCTGCTTTTTATGGTGCTACTGATGATAGGGGTAGCATTTGGTTGTAATTACACCGAGGACATGACTTATGGAAAGTACCTGTATTTCTTCTTTTTTAAGCCTGAAAAGACCTTGCTTTATCGTTCCACCGAGGATGTGAAGGAGATAAGACAAAAGGCTATGCAGATTGAGAAAGAAGAGGAAATGCTGCTACGAATGAAGCAAAAGGCAGATCCTAAGGAGCAAAAGAAATTACTGATAAAGCTTATAGCTTTTGTTGTGGTACTGGCGATGCTTATAGGTGCCGTGTTTACCATTGGGGCTATTAAAGACAAAGAAAACACCCATCACAGAGTGGATGCGGTTACGGAGGTAGAGGATGAATATTAAAAATTCGTATGAAGAGCTTGCAATCAGCTTATGCGAAGGTTTCTTCAAAAGACAAAGTGCAAGTCTTCTTACAAACGTAGAAAAGAAAAATGTAGATCAGTTGGATGTGACCAGAGAGAGAATCCTGGATTCCATCAAAGAAGAACTGGCGGATTATGTAAATGATGATGGGGAAAGCCTTACTGACGAGGAAAAGGAAATCGTCATCGAGCTTGTTCGCAGAAATATGTGGGGATACGGAACCATTGATGATCTTATTCATCGAAAAGATATCTCTGATATCAAATTATATGGTCCGGACAATATCAGGATAAAGGCATACGGAAAGAGAACAGGGTCGGAGATTACATTTTCTGATGCCCATGATTACAAGAGATTTATCAATAAGATTTTAGAGAGATGCAAAGTAAATCTTGGTACGGCAAATGCGATTCAGACATTTACGGATGCAAGCCAGGATGACTTTATTCTTCGAATCACGGTTATATCCGGATTGCTTGTTGATACCGGTTTACCACTTATGGCAATCAGAAAAATCCCAAAGGATAAATATACCTTAAAGGATTTGGAAGATGCAGGAATGTTTCGACATAAGGCAGTTAAGCAAGCCGGGAGAGCAATCGTTGCGTGTGGGGCGGCAGATTTTCTCACAGAAGAAAACAGTGATTTGAATGAATTGATGGATAAGATGATTCGTTCCAAGGGGATTCTGTTTACAGGAAAGGGAGCCAGTGGCAAGTCAACACTTATGAATGCCATGATAGCTCTGATTCCTTGGGATGAATCAGTAATGATTTGTCAGGAGAATGCAGAACTGTTTGATGTAAAGCATCCGGATTTGTTTTCGGCTCATGTTATGACAAATGCCGGAGATTCCAAGGTTTCTTATGAACTGGGAGATTTGACCAGAGCAGCCCTTCTTGTAGATCTTGACCGTGTGATTGTAGGCGAGGTTAAGGAAGGCTCAGAGGCAGCAGGACTTTCAAAAGCTTCTATGACAGGGCATAAATGTTGGACTTCTGTTCATGGTGAGTCCTGTGAGATGGCAGTAGATAAGATGGCTGATTATATAAGCCAGGCAACAGGATATTCCACAAGGGATTCCTTAAAGCAGTTACAGGGATTTGAATATGTAATTCATCTTAGGGATTTTCATGTGGATGAAATCATTAGGATTGCAGGCTGGGATAAGGAAAGAGAACAACTTATATACGAGCAGATTTATCCAATAACAAAGGCAGGTGAGTAGGTTGAAAAGAAAGATTTTAGTCATAGCGGGTATTGTGACAGCAGTTGTTATGGTGAGTGTTTGCATTGTGGCAAAGGTACTTGGCGTAGACCTTTTTGCCACAGCAAGTGGTCTTTCTGAGGGCAAACCTTTGGAATTCGCTTCAGCAGATGACCTTATCAGTGGAAAAGCCTATGTATGGCATCATGACGGTGCTGATATCAAGGATGATCTGAATAAAAAGGTCGGAAAGAATGTGTTTTTTACATGTATCACCGGGGATTACAACTTTAAGAATCAGGAACTTGAAGAGGAACTAAATTATCCAAGAAGTATATGGATAGATTCCGATAGCGACAAGAATATTCCTACTGTCACATCGTCAGACAAGCTTGTATATGTCTCTGATACTGATGTACCTGATTCCATAGTCTTTGAAAGATTTGCTGACTATGGATACACCATAGGGATTTCAAATCTGATAGAGGATCTTGGCGGTCATTATTACATCCAGTATACAGATGTTGATGATGACGATTATAAATACTTCATTGATATGAAGTCGGATGCAGCACAAGTGACAGAGCTTGAGGCGGTAACAAAGCTTTATCTGGATAAGGCAGGGGATGTAAAGGTTAACAAAAAGACAGTATCTGATGGAGGTACAGTGCTCGGGTTGAAAAAAGGAAAGAAAGTCACTTGTGAGTTTTACACCGGAACCTACTATCAGGATTTTAATCTGACAGCGAATATCCATAGCTTTTCTTCTATGGAGCGGTTTGTAAGTCATGATTATGAATTTATGCATTCAAGTTTCATCGTAATTGATATTCCTGATTACTTTAAGAGCGGATATTACTTTGTAAATGGTGTTGGCTTGTTCAGATATGTGTCTGATGAGGATTCGTATGTATATAACGGCAAGCCTTATGATGAGGCAGTTGACTGGAATGAACCGATTATCCTTTACAACGAGGATGGCACTGTAAAATACGACCCAAGCGATCCTGATTTTGCTGAAAAGCAAAAGGAAAAGATTGAGGAGACATCCGATCCGGGGGATGAAGAGCCGGAACCTACGATTACGCCAAGAGAGGAGTTAGAGAATGATTCAGAGTAAATATATTTTATGGGGTGTGCTATTCCTTCTCACATTTCTTCTTGCCTATCTCATTCATAAGAGATTTCGTGAGAAGAATGTATGGAACAGCCTTGTAAAGAAATACAAAGATAATACGTATCAAAAGATTATCAGCGAAGCAAAGTTTGTTAATAAGTTTGGTGCTATTGAGAACAAATCAATTTTGTATAAGCTTGATCGCTTGGTTTTGACTAGCGGAGTAAAGAGAGTCTTTCCGTGGATGAACGGAGAAGGACTTCTGATAGGGATGATTTTAATGGCGATTGCAGGATTTACGGAAGGGATGACTTTTAGTTCGAATATCCTGGTGGCTATATTCCTTTGTGTAGCGCAGGCGGTAGGATTCTTTGTAATATTTATGTTTCTATCGGGAAGAACCTACAACCAGATTGAGGATGGTACAGCGATTTTTGTATCAATCCTATCCAATCATGCAAAAGGCAGCAGTGACATAGTGACTATTATGGCGAATACCGCTGAGACGATTACCGGACCGCTTAAGGCATTGGCAGAGAAGTTTGTATCTGATGCTGAAGCAACAGGGAATGTGGATATCGCATTTGATTATTTCAAAGAGTCCATTGATAACAGACAGCTACAGACCATTATCATCAATTTGAAGAATTGCTCGCATTATCAGGCAAATTATGAAGAAGTACTGGTTCAAATGATGGGGCAGATTGCATCAGGTTTGTCAGCAAGGGAAGACAGAAAGAACATTCTGTTTTCCAGCAAACTTACGCTAACGGTGATATCCATTACATCAGTCATTATTGTATGGATTATCGGAGCCGGACTGGATATTGATGTGAAAAGTGCATTGATTGAACATACAGCCGGACAAGTCATTCTTCTCATTACCGGGCTTTTGTATCTGATGGTAGGCGTGAAGATGTTTGGTACGGATAAGTAGGAGGTGCAGGCGTGGTTAAGATTTTAATATTGATCTTGTTTGCCGTTATATTTTCGTTGGTGCAGGGAATTGTATATTTGATTCTCGGTACCACACCGGCAGACGAGGCAAAGAAACAGATAAAGAAAATAAAGAATTCCAGAGTGGTAACAAGATTCATATTGGAAAAGCAGATTTGGCTTAAAAAGATGGGAGCCAGTATTTTCCTTAGAGACCAATTGACAGTGAGCCAGTGGTATTTGGCAAAGGTGCTTATGTCGCTGTTGCTTGGAGGCATTGCATTCTTTGTAGCAGGCCCGATTTTTAAATCAGATGCTGCCAAGATGATTGCTGTAGTGGTCGGCTTTATAGGATTCTTTCTTTTGGATTTTGTGCTTCGGTTACAGAATAAATCCTCTAATGATGAGATGCTTTCGGACATCATGGAGATGAGCAGATCGGTTCTATATGGCAAGAAGGGTGGTCAGTATATTGTTGATGCTTTAAAGGATGCAGTAATCGTAGTTGAAAATAAGCGATTAAAAACTGCTCTTATGAATCTTAGAAACAATTTGGATTC
>AUXO015734087.1_pt1 | contig 11669 bp, 16 predicted proteins | sample 768731 | NCBI WGS metagenome assembly AUXO01 (sample SAMN02715735, study PRJNA202380) | gut metagenome | biome: sheep rumen | host: Ovis aries | place: New Zealand: Palmerston North | reverse complement strand
CGCCGTATAAGGCATCATACGCCGTTATTTTCCGCCAACGCCTATCTGCCGTGGGCTTATCAGAAACAACGGTATACAAGCCGATTTGGAACGATGCTCCGCCCGTGGGAGTGATAGAGACCGTCAGCTCCTCACCCTCGAGCGGGTCTGTGCCATAACCAACCGAGAACTCAATCATCCCGGCATTGCATTCCCCCAGAACGAAAGAGCCGTTCGAGGTCAGCTTTTCCGTCAAAGTGAAATCTTGACTTGCGAGCTTGTTGTTGGTAATGGTTCCGCCACTATATGCAATTTCAATTTGTTTCCCGATTCCGTCTTGGAGGAAAAGGGCCGCGTCTGCATAGTTGACCATTTGAGCCCTCCTAATATTCCGTCAAAGTGATCTGTGTCGGATCGTACATGATGGAGCCCGCCTGCGCGTTGTGATGCGTAAAGGTTGGCGGAGTCATGTAGAAGGTTCCCGTCACATAATCAGCCGCGACATCGTCCCAATAGGTGACGCTTAGGTTCTTATAACTTGAAAAGATACCCGCAATCGATGCCTGTTCCGCCATGCTCCTGTCTCTAATGGAAAAGGTAATCTGAACCTTGGGATTGCCGCTGACATCGTGATGCTCGACCTCGTTCGCGTCCTTCCACTTGTAAATAACTCTTTCATTTTTCGTTAAACTGTACGAGCCGGGGGCGATGAGGTTCGAATAAATGATGGTATTCCCGATTTTTACCCTATAACCTAAATAACTCATTCAAACAACGCCCTCCCCGTACTGTAAATACTCTTCTGATTCTCCTCGAGTAATACCTCAACAAGATTGTCACGGTTGCCCTCGACACGGATGTTCGTGGCAAGTTCTGGAGCAACTTCTCGAAGCGCTCTGATAAATGCCGTGGTCATCTTGTCATAATCGATATTGTTCAGAGGACTCACGCTCGCGCCACTCGGCAGATTAAGGAGCTCCGGGCCACGCTCGCCGACCATAACAACACCGGGCTCGTCAATGATGCCACCATTCGCAAGTTTCGGTATCTTCGGGATGTTGAGACCCATTCCGCCAACACCGGGAACCCAATCGGGAATCTGGATGGCGTTGAATCCGTCAATCGCGCCGTTCAATAGCTCGATGATCTTGTTCAGAGGAACTTTCACGAGCTCGACAATGCCCGTGAAAATGTCACCGAAGGTTTTGACGATGGCATTCCAAGCCTTTTCCCAATCCCCCGCGAACACGCTCGAAACGAAATCAATTAAATCGCTAAATACATTCGTTACAAGCTCGACCTTCTTCATCACATACTCGATGGAGGTTCCGATTACATCACTAAGGATGGAGCTCAAACCCTCGAGAACGGGAGTGAGGTTTGACAGAGGCCCCTTGACGAGCTTATCAATCAGTTTGGTGATGGGCTCCAGAATAGTTCCAACAATCTCCAATAAAGGCGAAACAAGACCGAGAACGAGGTCAAGTATAGGCTTTAGCAGAGACAAACCGAGCTCGAGAACGGGCATCAGAGCATCTAGAACGGTCATCAGTATCGGGAGCAAGGTCTGTATGATTTCCATCAACGGAGGGAGAATCGTCTGAATGAGGCTCAAGAACACCGGGAGAAGTTCCGAGATGATCTGAGACACAAAAGGCATTAGCTCCGTAATAAGCTCTAGAACCACGGGGAGAATCTGTTCAATCAAATCCATCAGCGGAGGGAGAACGGCATCGGCGAGCTGAACCACAACCGGGATGAGTTGATCCATAATTCCCATAAGATTCGGAAGGAAAGCAAGAACCATATCGGCGAACTTCTGAACCATGGGCATCAAAGCAGACCCTAGTTGAGTTCCGAGGGCTTTGAGGCTCTTTGTGATGTCTGCCATGGTGTCACCGAATTTCACGCCCGCCTTTACATCGTCCCCGCTCATGACAAGACCGAGGTCATTTGCCCTCTTGGTCATCTCGTCCATTTCTTCGCCGCTCATCTGGAGCATCGGAGCCATGGAATACGCAACGGACTCACCGAAGATTTCCGCCGCTTTCGCCGCTCTCTCTTCCTCCGTTCCCAGAGCATAGATCGAAGCCATTGCCTCATCGAAATTGATGTCTGTTCCCTCGAGCTTTTTGGCGGCCTTTTCGAATGTGGACATCTCAACGCCAGAAGATTCTGCCGCGTATTTCAGCTCTTGGAAGTATTCCGCCGATACGCCCATTCTGATTGATGCCTTGTCAATCTCATCAGCGGTCTTCGCGGTATCATTGGCAACGGCAAGCATTGCGGTTCCCGCCGCCGCCGCGCCCCCGGCAAGAGCAAGACCGAACTTCCCCGCCGTCTCCGCGCCCTTGCTGAGTGTCTTTCCCAAATCAAGGGCTTTTTCATCGGTTTTCTGTATTGAGTTTTCGGCTTTGTCGGTATCGACCAAAATCGAACCAAATAGTTTAAATATTTCCATCCTACAAACTCTCCATGCCGTGTAGTTTCAAGATTTCGTCTATAATCTGTTCTTTCGGTCTCGTGTCGATGTTTTCCCCGGTGATGCCCTGTTTATACTCATCAAAAGGAACATACTTGAGGAACTTCATGCACATGAACGGGAGCATCTGATTCCATTGTTGTTTGATTTCTTCCTCTTGCATCTTCTCCGATGCCACAACAACGAACTCGCAAAACTCATCAAAAGGGAGACTCATTATAAAATCAATGTTTGAATACCTCCGCAGAAGCAAGTCAAACAGTTCTACTTGATTAAATCCCCCAATGATGCGAAAAAATTCTTCCAACCCTCAGCGTCTTCGAGTTTTCCGAGCTCCTTTATCTTTTCAATCAAATCAGCAATACTCAACTCGCCGATTTCGTCCGGGGACATCTCCAGAGGGCCCGCCAAGAACTCGTATGCCATGGCCTCGGCCTTTTTCTCTGCCAATCCCTCAAAGATTGAAAGAATCAGCTCCGCGCCGACCTCTCGAACATTGATGTCTTTTTTACTTTCGTTTGCCTCTAGTGCAATGCGTTTTACTTCGTCTTTGATCCCCGCCGCCTTGATGACTCTCATCGCGGCGAATACATCTGTGGTTTTTAATCTTCTCATACGATTTCCTTTCAAAAAAAAGGCCCTAGTGCATCGATAAAATACACAAGGGCCTAGTTTTTATAATACTGTTACGATGCTCGGATAAAGGTCAGCCAAGCGAACGAGAACGGTCAGAGCGTTCATGGTCAGTTTCGGACGAGCGGATTCCATCACAACTCGACCCTCAACCGCGCCGCGATCTCCGTCAGCATTGATCTCTCTGTATTCTCTTTCAACTACAAACTGACCGCCGCCGCGAGTGAGTGCAACCGCGGTTCCGCCAATGTAGAAGATGCCCGCGCCGAGAAGGATTCCCGCCGCGCCTGCCTGCGCTCCATCCTCCAGAGTGATGCTCCAAGGCTCCGTTGTATCGGTGGAGGTGTTGTCCGTATTGGAATAAACGCCCTCGAAGGTCACGCTTGCTACAAGATCATCTTTCTCAGCAAAAGTCCAATCGATGTTAGAGGTGTTAATTGCTTTCGCCATCTCAATCGTTACGGACTTTCCGCCCTTGGTCTTGCCAACCCACTTTACGGCCTTGAAATCTCCAGAGGCAACGGCTCCAGAACCTTGATATGTGGTGTTTGCCATTTTGATTTATCTCCTTTCGTAATTCTGAACAGATATTTCAATGGACTTGTGTCGGATAGATTTGTCTGATTCCGCCACTTGATTGATTCTCTCAACGAAAAAAGTCGGGAGAAAAGCGTTCTGTGGATCGTTTAAGTTATTGAACATGGTCTCGATCCTATCCGCCAAGGATTGCGCTTCGGCTTCGTCCTTTGTAAAGACATCAATGTCAAGCGTCACATCATCCCGGGCGAAATCGTATTTGTTTGAACGAGCGAGATTGAAAACGATATGTGGATACATAGCCCCGTCATCCGCCAGATAATAAAATACATTCTGACAAAGAGTGTCTAGCTTACCCTTGACGAGCTCTCTCAATTCATTCCCTGTCATGCGTCTCCGCTCCCTTCATAATCGTCCTCGGATTCGATCATGTTCAGCGCTTTCGCCTCATCCTCCAAGCCCGATAAATACTTGCTTTCGATTTCGATAATCGTGGGGATGTTATCGTAAACCGTATTTCTAATAAAAGCCTTTTTCGGCATACCGTCAGAACCTAGCTCTTGATCTTCGCCGTACCAAGAACTGTGTTTTACTCCTACTTGCAAATCACATTCGCGCTTTCGCGCCCAATATCCGAATGCCAACTTGCTCCTGTCGGAACCCTTGTGAGGGATGATCCTGTTCGTCTTGCCAAGACCGCCGCCGTATAACTTGAGAGCCTTATCATTAACGAGACGAGTCACGAACTTTCCGACATCACGCAACGCGGCCCTTGTCAGCTCGCGAATGGTATAGTTGCAAGCGTCAACATTCGACACATACTCAACATTCCCCTTTTTGAATCTGACAACGGATTTTGGTAGACTCATGATTTATCCACTCCCTTGTTACAAACGATCTCGAGCGTCAATCCCGTTCGGTATGTTCTGATAATGTCATAAGTAATCTCTTTGTTTCTTGCCGGGTTGAGGTCATCATCTGGGAGGACATTGTCTCCGGGGACTAAAGACGGAGCCAAGTTAAAAGGCTCATACTTTAGCTTTGTTTCCCCTTGGTAGTCCAGAAAATCAGCAATCACGAACTTGATCTCGGGCTTGAGACCGACCGCGGCGGCTTGATAGAACTCGCTTTGCCCGATGGACTTGACTTCCGCGAAAACAGGTCTTTCAATCTCCGTGACTTTCATATCTCCGTAACTGTCAACCGTTCGAACTTCCTTTATCAGTTTGATGATGGAGTTATACATTCACATCACCCCCGCTTGATTTCCTCAGATTGTCGAGCTGATACTTGAAAGCGTTCATGTATTTCTCGCCATCTGTTAGATTTCCAACTAAAGGTGGATAAGCCAACGCATAAGTTTTGATGGCGGTCTCTACAAGCTCACTCGAGCCCTCTGCAACCGTCCGATCTACCCCCGCCCGAATCATCTCGAGCCGTGCCGATTTGATGGCATCATTGATTTCATTGTCGAGCATATCATGCGAGATTCTCAGCGCTAACTTTACCTTTTCGAAAATCGTCATTGTTTTTTCCTCCGGGATGGAGCTTTCTTTTTCGGCTCCTCTTTCGATTCCGCCTCTGTCTTCGGCCTCTCAGCGAAATCAACCGCGCCGAGCGCCTTGAGCTCCGCCGCCCTAGATTCCTCTAGTTCAACAACGGAGCCCTCGAGGCGTTGCTCGTTCGTGGTTTTGTCAATAAAGGTAAACAAAACACGCGCTTTAATCATAATTAAATAGCCGCGGGCTTCTTAACCTTGGTGAATGCCTTGCAAGCGATAACCTCGATTGCGACATACTCCTTGCCGAGAACTTCGATCATATCCTCTTTCTTTCTGGTGAGCTCATCAAACTTGAAGTCGATAACCTCGCCGTTCGGGAAGTTAGCAAGAGCACCATAACCAAGATCACCAACGATCATGTAAGTGTCGTTAGTGCTTGCGGTATCGTATGCGGGCAGAGTGCTATTGAACAGAACGGCCAGACCCTCAAAAGGATCGGCGCCGTAGCCGTTAGCATACTGAACCGTCTTGAAATTCTTGTAGGTCAGCTTGTTCATGATGATAACAGGGTTCGTAGCTTCATCGCAGAGGTTGCCGATTGCGGTTGCAACGGTTGCCATAGCAGGAGCAACGGTGATAACGCTCTGTTTGGGAGCGGTTGCGGAACCCGTTCCATCAAGAGCCTCAATCTTTGCCACCATGGTATCAGCCATCTTCTTAACGATCTTCTGAGTCAGCTCGTCATAGATGTAGTTGAGGAATGCCACGCCTCTCATGGACATAACCTCATCGGAGAAGCTAATCCACTTCTTGATATTTGCGGGAACCATGGTTACGATGCCCTCGGTCAGAGTCTCTTCTGCAACCGCGCCAGAACCCTCGTCATGGAATACGGCATCAGTGCCAGAAATCTCGAACTGAACCTTGAGATTGCCCTTTACGGAAACCTTCTTAACCTTGCTCATGATCTCGTTCTTGTCCCAAGAGGTCTTGATGATGTCATAAACAAAGTCGGGAACGGCAATAGTGCCAGAGCCCGTCACATTCTCCGTCAACAGGGAACGAACCTCTGCGTCCTTGCCCGTCTTGATGTACTCGGCGTATGCGTTGATGTACTTCTCAGAATTGCGAACCTCTGCGGCATTAGCCTTTGGAGCTTCGATGCTTCTTGCGATGACCTGTCCGTTCTGGATAGCCATAGCCTGTGCGCGGCGAGCCTCTAACTTCTCAAGCTCTGCCTTTTTCTCGTTGAGGGACTTTCTCTCCTCGATTGCGTTGTTAATCTCTTCCTCGGTCTGTGCGTTCTTAACGATCTCGTCAAGCTCAGACATTCTCTTCTCGATGTCCTTTAAGTTCATTTTTTCATCCTCCTATTTATTGGTTTGATAGTTGTATCTGGCTTTCGCCATGTTGAGGCGCTTTTCCCTCTCAAGTCTCTCCGCTTGCTCCGCTTCGATAAATCCATCAAAACGGGAACGAGTTGCCACGCCAATATCTGTGCCCGGGTTTGCCGGGAAAGATACAAATGAAGTGTCATAGAGCTTTTTGATGTGTCTGATGGTTCTCAGATGGTTCTCTGAATTGTACTCATCATCATCAACGGTGAAAGCAAAACTCATTTGGTCATACATCCCCGCCGCGATCTCCTCGAACGCTTCGCGGGCCGTGGGAGTCTTGCTCATATCAGCTCTAACCTTGAGGCCATGCTCATCCTTTTCCAGAACGAGCGTGTTGTTGCGAGTTCTTGCGAATACGGTTCCCTCATGATCCTTGACGAAAATCACATCCGACAAATCGGTGTTTTCATCAATGGCATCAGCGAGGATTTGCTCCTTGTACTGAATGCCGTCACTCTCAAACAAGACATACTCATCGTTGAAAGTTGTTGCATACCCGGAAACCTCATAGGACTTCTCTTCGCCCTCAGCCGCCGCCCTTACCTCAAACATTGGGGCCTGTCTATACTCTCTGTTCTCTCTAATTGCCATCGTTATTTCCCTCCGTACTGTCTCCCGTCTTTGCCGTGTCAAGTCTCAAGACGAACTCATCACCGCCCTCGTATGGAGCCATATTGAATAATTGTCTGTACTCGTTCGGGGTCATGAGTCCTCGATCTACGAGCTGAACCATGCTGATTTTGGTCTTGGCTGAAGCATACTGAAGTCTGTTTGACTCAAATGTCACCGCGTTCCCGAAGCTAATCTCCCGGGGAGTAAATATCTTTCCCGTGAGCTCGAGTGATAGATCAACCAAGAACGGCTCGATTCTGCTCTCATAAAACGCATCGTATTTGGTCTCGTCATAGTCTGACTTAACAATGCTCTCACTCATGCCAAAGTATTCATAAACGAACTCTTTGTATGATTTCAAATCCTCAGCGCTCGCCGTCTTCGGATTGATGTTGATTTCCTTGAACTCTTGCGTTGCGTCTAGGCTCGCGATGCCAGAGGCATTCTCAAGATTCACATAATCACGAACGAAATTGTCTTTTTGCTTCTTGAGGTCATCCGGTGAAAGCATTGCCTTGGTTGACTTCAAGATGCCGCGGAGATTGCTCGTTGACTTGACCGCGTTCTTGAGGCCGTCATCCATGGTCTGGATCACTTCCAAAGTCGGGAGCAAGGGAGCGTTCGATTCACCGCCGATGTCGCTATATAGAAAATCTTTTCTGACAACCGCTAAATCCTCCCAAGGAATAACGAGCGTGTTCGCAGCCATTCCTAAGAATGTAAACTCAATGAACAGACCGCCCGCATATTCCACCGGGGAAAATTCGGCGTATGGAATGGGATAAAATGAAATCACCGCGCCCGTATCGTCTCTCTCAATAAAGAGGAAAGCCGTGTTCTTAACCTCTAGGATCGTTCTCAGCTTCTGGAGCATTGCCTTTCCGTTCATGTACCTATTGGGCCGAACTGACAAAATCCGCTCGATTGATTTGTTCGTACATACGGGGTTTGCCTTGCTTGTATGCTCCGCCAACGCCCGAATGCAACTCCTCACGATGGAGCTCTGATAGATGTCGGGCCCAAATCCGCCAAAGAAGGACTTAAATGTCCCGAGCTCTTGGAATTGCGTGTATGTTCTTGTTTGATCCTTTTTCACGGGCTTGAATAGTGTTGATAAAATTCCCATGTTTCCTTACCTCACATACGGCATATAATCGTCATAGTGTTTTACATAGCCAACCCAAGCATTGAGAAGGGAGACCATGCCATCGATTCGCCTGTCTTGATGCATCTTGACGGGCTGAATTGTTTCGATGCCGTCCTTGTTGAGCGCTTTCTGTGCCGTGTTGGCAAGACACCAACGGAGAACGGGATTGTTATTATAAATGACCTTGTGATCGTGGAACGCCGCTCCCATCTCTTTCATTGGCTGAGACCATGTGAACGGCCCCTGTGCGGTCTTTTCCATCTCGAAGCCATAAGCCTCCATCTCTGGAACCCAATAGCCCGACAATGCCCGGTCATAACAAATCCATAAAGGCCGAATGTCATACTTCTCGACCATCTCAACGAACCACGCCGTAACTTTCGAATAATCGACCGCCGCGCCCTCGTTGATTGTTACCCAACCTTGTTCCGCCCATAGCTTATAGGGAGCCTCTTTTGACTTCGTCTGCTCCAGAGCGTCAATCTTTCCTTGTGGGATGAAATAGTGTTGCAATACATACACATTCTCATCGTTGGGCTTTCTTATAAGAAGAGTCGCGCAAGTCAAATCGGTTGTGGCGGATAGATCACACCCTCCGATTGCGTAACTATTCGAGATTTGACTCATCTCATAGGTTGTCTCATTGATGAGCTCCTCAAACCTCAGCCAAGAAGTGACGGGATTCTGCTTGAGGTTGAAATCCTTCACCATGACCGTTGGTTTAAATGAGGGATCACTCTTCGCCTTTGCGACCATCTGCTCAAGGTACTCGGTGGACTTGATCGTTCCGAGGCCCGGGTTCGCCTTTATCCAACAACGAGGGTCATCCCATTCCTCCGGGGAATCGAGCTCATATATGAACGGCAGAAAATGCTCATCTTTGACGGAACCATCGATCACCGAGGCCGCGTATGCATACTGAGCATCGAAGATGGAGTCTCTGACAAATCCGTTCGTTGTGATACAAAAAAGCAACGGTTGCCGTCTGGCTCCCATTGCTTGTTTGATGAGGTCATATAAATCGCGGTCTTTGATTGCCGCTAGTTCGTCAATGACGGCCCCGTGAACATCCAGACCGTCAAGGCTATTACTATTTGAGGCGAGCGCCTTTATAAAGCCAAAATTGATCGAACAGTAAAGGTCAGCCGCTCTCTTCTTGATCCATTTCATCAGAACGGGATTCTGCATGACCATTTTATGAGCGGCATTGAATCCTAGCTTTGCCTGTTCGAGCATCGTGGCGAGGTTGTAAATCTGAGGAGCGCCCTCGCGGTCATTTACCAACAAATCAATCTCAACCGCGGCGGTCTCTGTTGTCTTGCCATTTTTACGGCCCTCAATGATGAGGCATTCGTTATATTGTCGGATGTTGTTATCATCGACAAAACCGAAAAGCGCTTGGAGCCTCGCCTTTTGGAATAACTCAAGTTTCAGCGGTTTTCCAATGTCCCCAGAGGGTTGTTTGCAAAATTGATCGATAAACTTTGTGTGCCGTTGTGCGATGTCATAATCAAAATGATATTGATCTGGAGCAAGAAACCGCTCGATTAGAATCTCGCTCATCCGCTTCATTTTATCGCACGCGACAATCTTTCCATCAACGATCCCGCCAAAATATTTCTCAAACTCAGTCATTTCCGCGCAGGAAATCGAGCAATTCATCCGCCGTGTCATCGTCCTTATTGCGGAGCGTGGTGATGATTTTCATGAGGGTTGTCACCGTCTGATTTGCAGCGGTTGATGTCTTGTTGTACTCGGCAATCGCTGGATGTGTATAGACATTTTCCCGACCCTTGACATATTCCTTCGTGACGAGGGTTCCGTCCTCTTTGATCTTCTTTTCAAGCTCCGTTAAAATAGTAATCTGGACTTGATAACGCTTGAATGTTGTTAAAAAGAAAAAATTCTGTTCCACGCCGTGCTTCTCGGCAATAGCCAGAATCTCTTGTGCCTGTTCATTTAGGTTCGGTCTTTTTTTTGAATCGGTCATAATCCCGGAGCTCCTTTCTCATGGTTTTAATTGCTTTGGAATAATCTCGCTTGAGGTATGGCGAGCGAGTTGTTCCAATAGCAGACTCTAAGCGGTTTATCTCTTGAATGAATAACTCTCTTTGTTTATCCATTCTCTAACACCGCTTTCTTTCCCGTGAGTTTTTCCCACCGTTGGATTATAACATCGCAATAATGAGGATCTAGTTCGCACATAAAACACTTTCGATGTAATTGTTCACACGCGATCAAAGTCGAACCAGACCCGCCAAATTGATCTAGAATCAGATTGTTTTCTTGTGAGAAGTCTTTCAAAATCTCGCCGAGCATTCCAACGGGCTTTTGTGTTGGATGGACTCTCGATTTTCCCTCAACTTCTCTACTACCTTCTCGGCATAGGCCGTTCCACATAAAATGATATAAGCGAACGCCCTTGTCAAAAGAAGTCCACGCGAGCTCGGCATCAGCGAAATTCCCGGTGTTTTCTTTATCCCAGACAATCCAACATCTTGACGGCGGAAGGAAATCCGTGAAATAATTTCCGCCAAAAATGATTTGATTGTTTGAGTTCATCAGCGCGACATCATAAGAGGCTCTTGCCGTGTCGGTTGTCTCGTCTCCAATAATAGGTGCGTATTCGTGAGATTCTACTATTTTCCCGCCGCCAACTTTGCCCTTTACTGTGATGGCTTTGTCTCCGCCTACTTTTTTACCTTGAACCACATCAATCCCATAGGGAGGATCTGTGAGAAGTAAATCGGCCTTTTGACCGTTCATTAGTTTATCGATGACATCAACATCGGTACTGTCACCGCAAATCAATCGATGGTCTCCTAAAATCCAAAGATCACCGAGTTTTGATATTGTCGGAACTTCTTCCGGGATTTCGTCCTCCACAATCTCCTCTGGAGTATCGTCTTGTTCGAAATCAAACCCCGCAATCGTTATATCGAAATCAAGGTCAATCAATTCGCCGAGTTCAATTTTTAGAATCTCATCATCCCACCCGGCATCCTCTGCAAGTTTGTTGTCTGCCAGAATATACGCTCGAATCTGAGTCTCCGTCAACCCCGTGATTCTCAAACAAGGGACTTTATCCATCCCGAGTTTCTTCGCCGCCATAACGCGACCATGCCCCGCAACAATCATCTGCTTTTCGTCAATCAAAACGGGATTTATGAACCCGAACTCCTCGATTGACCGACAAATCTTCTCGATCTGTTCCTCAGAATGCGTCCTTGCGTTGTTTGCGTAGGGTATCAAGTCGGTTGTGGCAAGCATCTCAATTTTTCTCTGCCCATTCACCGTCATCTTGTGGGAACTCCTTTCAAGTTTTCAAATGTTCGTCTTTTTCCAAAAAACTATATGCATCTTCGCTCATAAAGATCAAAG
>AUXO014808142.1_pt1 | contig 11669 bp, 12 predicted proteins | sample 768731 | NCBI WGS metagenome assembly AUXO01 (sample SAMN02715735, study PRJNA202380) | gut metagenome | biome: sheep rumen | host: Ovis aries | place: New Zealand: Palmerston North | reverse complement strand
CTTCGATAACTGCAGTTTCACTATCTACTGGAGTGATAATTTCGCCATCTTTTTCAATCTGCTCCCCATTTTCGATAGCATCTTCAATTTCGTTTTGTGAAGTCTCGATACCCTCTTCAGCCTCAGAATACAATCTTTCCATATATTCTGTACGACTTGAATAGAACTTAGTACAGTAAACGACATGATCTGAGAACTCAGTCTGAACTGGCTCTTCAATATCATCAGCATTTTCTGCACCTAGAGACTGTAATAAATCGATGGCATAATCTCTAGCTTGGTCTTGATCTTCAAAGATCTCAACGGCTTCTACACCACCTGCAGTGAGTTGGTCTACGAGTTCCTGAGCAGAATCTAACTCGTATTCTGGAGCATCAACAATTACATGGTTCACTGGATCTACACCAACTACATGAAGAGCCTCATACTGCTCTTCGTTGCTGAATGATCTCTCGTCACCACCGTCTTTTGAAGATAACTCGTCTATTTGCATTTCATCATTGGTAAGCGTTACTTTCGCTTGATCACCTGTTGACTTAGAGGTTACGACTACTGAATCATCGTCTACTTTCTCAATTTTAAGATCACCTACATTTGCAGTCTCCTCACTTTCAATAACTTCTGAGAAAACTCTCTCGCAAAACTCCTGATCAGAGAAAATCTTTAATACGATACTGTTGTCAGTAAAAACGCTAAATTCACGTTCATCACAACTGCCATCACAAGGAGCTCCTACGCCTGCTGCGTGTTCCTCGACAGTTGGCTCGAAACCTGCCATAGGGTTTAAACCTCCATCTGGAGCGTTTGGTGAAATAACTCCAGTCTCAAGATGTGACCACAGATCTTCATCTTCTGCACTTGGGAAATGTCCTGGGATAGTGCCATCTACTTCCGGATGGGCAAATCTCTCTAGATTTTTCGTAGGAGCAGCGTAAAGATCAAAATTACCATCTTCAGCCTGTTCTGCAATCGTTACTTCACCGTTATCTTTATCAATAACAGAGACACTGCCATCTCCGTTATCTTCATATCGAACTTCATCTGTATCTACGGCACCATTTTTCTTAGCATCCTGTATATCCTGTGCTACCTGTGCCAATAGCTCTTCGTCCTTTTCATCTGTTGCAGAGAAAAGTCTAGACATAAATCTAGTTTTAGTAGTATTCATACTTTTTTATGATTCTTCTATTTTGTTTATTTATAAAACACTCACATGGTCTCCACTGATTCGAATGATTCCACGATTTTTCAGAAGATCTAAAATACCTGATGGAGCATCCGGATAACGATCTTCAATTGTACTCTTGAATGAAGGATACTCTAAGGTAGAACCCCCAAACTCTGCTCTTAAGTCATTTAAAATGCCAGAGTCTTCAGCCCAGCTACCTAGACTGCATGATGGTTCTGAATCAAGCCCGTGAGCCTTCTTAATCATTATAATACTCTTAGGACAAAGTACGCCACTAGACTCAAGTCCTTTTATAGATTGAATTTTATTTTCTATAGAATCGTTACAAGTAATTTCTGGATCTAAATCCATTACTTTAGTCACTGAAACGATTAATTTTGAGAACAGCTTTGCCTTTACAAAAGCATTAGAGTCGATAGTCAGATTATTACTATCTTCACTATCTACTTTAGCATAATGCTTTTCAACTAAATCATCTGCTGAAATTCCAAAGATCTTTTCACAAGATTCGCTAGGGACTGTTCTTCCTGAATATCTCTTTAATTTTAACTCAAAGTCATTACTAGGCTCAGAGAAATTCTTTTGGAACTCCTCCTCTACTTCTTCATTTCTTCTGTCAGAGAACAACGAAATTCTTTTTATACCCTCTGATTGAGGAGTTGCGCAGTTTTCACCTACACAATTACTATTTTTTGCCAAGTAAAAACGATTTCCACCACATTTTGGGCAAATAACTCCAGTAGGACTTGCAGTAGTCTCTAGTTCAAAACCACAGTCTGCACATCTTACTTTTTGAATCATTATACCGTCAGAAAACAATTTTCTACGGGTTTTATTATCGTTACTACAATCTGAAAATAATCTTCTTCTTACTGCTGCCATTACTCTTCCTCCTTTTCCTCTTCAATTGGTCCGACCCCAAATACATAATTCTGGAGTGATTTTATAAAATCAGTATAAGCGGTAGTAATTTTAGAATACCTAGCCTTACTAATTGCGCCAGTCTTCTCTATTTCTTGCAATGCCTGTTTGTATGGTAAAAACATTGCCTGACATGCTTTTCTAACCTCTACGCCAAGAGCTCCTGCATTGAGTAGTGTCAACAAATTCTTTCCCTCCAAAACAAGTGGAGTTACTACAGACATGATACTAAGTACATCACTAGCGAATAAGGACTTCATAGTTTTCAAAGTCTCTTCATCAACCTTGTCCACACCACCTTGAGCTTTCAGTGCTTGACGATAGTCTATAATTAATCTACGGAATCTTTCTCTAGGAGACAGTTTAGCTATTCTAATTCGTTCATTTACTGACATCGCTGAATATGCCTTCTCTTCATAAACTGGCTCATTGCTGCTGTCTGGAATTTCAGAAACTACACCAGAAGCTGAATAAACCTTAGCCTTAAGAAGAGTAAACTGACCGTTAATCTTACTAGACTTTGGAGCATTAATCCCTAATTCACCAAGATTACTGAAAGTCTTAACCTTAAATCCAGTAAACCTATAGTCTTCTATGTTTAGGGATTTTTCTGAAAATTCACGTTCAGTTGCGGGGGCATCATGTTCAAGTACCTCTGTAATACCGGCAGCTTTCCAAGACGGATTTAAAGTGATATCAATTCCTTTTAAATTTATAAGTTTAGCTAGTACATCGCTTCCAGTAGATGAGTTATTCCAATATCCTACGATAACGGCTGATACTCCTGGCATAATACCCTGACTTATCATACCTTTTAATCTTCGAATATTCTGAATAGCTAAGTCATCCATTCCATCCTCGTCTAGTATCTTTATCTCAGCCCACAACCATCCATTTTCTACATAAAGATCTTCTATGTAGTGAGTTGGTGTTGGAGCTTTATCACTAACTATGATAAGAGAATCGTCTTTTCCTACTGTTTTCTGTAGAGTTGAAGCTGATTCTGGAAAGTTAGCTTGAATAGATCTCGAGCGGTGTGTCAGCGACCCTATCATTTTATGATCTCTCAGAGCCTCCTGACATTCTTGACTGTTAAGGTAAGAATTCATAACATCTATTGGAACGATTGATCCATCAGATGCAGGAACTCCATTAACAGACAATACCTTGCATTTACATCTCATATCTTAATATAAAATTAATTTTTTATGATTTTATTTACTGGAAAGATATTTCTATTTCCTATTAAATATTACAGCAATTTAGTTTTAACCGGGGAATACCACGTGGAGGTATGCTTATTTCAATTCCCCAGAATATAGTCTTGAGTAAAGACCCAAAACTATATTCATTTATGTAAGATTAATCTTCTTCAGCGGCAGCTTCCAATTCATCAGCGGCAGCATTAGCAGCAGCTGCTTTCTTACGCAATGCGTATACAGTACCTGCGGTAGCAGCAAGGGCTGGAGCACCGATTGCAGCAGCTCTATTACCAATTTTATTTCCAAAGCCATTCTTACCTTCCCAGAAATCTTTAGCTACGCCTTTACCCCTTTTCAAGAGACTCTCTTTTTCAGCCTCTTTCTTACCGAAGAAATGACCTTTTACTCTTTCCAAGAAGCCTTCTTTTTCAGCGAACTCTCTCTGAGCATACATATAACCAGCCTCAAATGCATCGTTATAGATACGCTCGCTGAAATTCTGTTCAGTAGCAGCTTCTAATTCATCAGCATCAGCAGCGGCCTTAGCTGCTTTCTTGCGCAATGCGTATACGGTACCTGCAGTAGCAGCAAGAGCTGGAACGCCAATTGCAGCAGCTCTATTGCCGATCTTACTTCCAAAGCCATTCTTACCTTCCCAGAAGTCTTTAGCTACAGTCTTACCTCTTTTCCAGAGGCTTTCTTTAGTTTTCTCTTCAGTTTTTTTAGCAGCCTCTTCCTGGCCACTGTACATTTTTTCTAAATATTTAGCCATTTTTATATTAAAATTTTAAGATTATTATTCTCTTTCTTTCAAAGGATTAAAAATCTTTCCTTTATCTTCTTCGTTCTGGTTCTCTACCCCAGAAGTGAAAGTTTTCTCTTTAATTTCCATACTTAATTATCCATTGGAACCGGAGGAACACTAGTTGAGGGCCTCTTATAAAGATGAACATTCTTAACTATGCTAATCTTTTCTGCAGATTTTAACCGAGCAAGATTTCTTTCTGCAGCTAACTGTTTTTGTACTGCCAGTCTTTGATTTTGCATGGTTTGTCTCTGTTTTGCCCTACTTTCATGAAGAATATTCTGCTGACTCATTCTTGCAGATATCATATTTAACCTCTGCTGTTTCATCCCTTCTTCCTGCTGACTTCTTTGACTTACCAAATTTGTTCTTTGAAGGGCCATTTGCGATCTTTCATTCGCAGCTATTATTGCCGGGGTTAATTGACCTTTCTTCTGTGTATTGTCCTCAGGAGATGAAAAAACTTTTGGTCTAAATATAATCATTAGTCTTCTTTCTCTTCCTCTTTTTTGTTCTTTTTATTCTTAAAGTGCTCGTAAGCTTTAGTAGTTCCGTAAACAGCCGCTCCAGTTCCAGCTAAATATTTTGAAATATTAGCAGTCTTTTCTAACTTCTGGAGATCTGCAGGCTTTTCTGGAATTCCTAGAACTTTTGTAAGCCACCATTTTTCAAGCGTGCCATCCTTAAGTTTAGCGTCTCTAGTCTGCTGAAGCTTCTTAGCCAACTTAGATGCACCCCAAGAACCACTTCCTAACACAGCTACAGCACCGCTACCTCCTTTCAATCGATCCAATAATGCCTTTTTTTCTTTATCTTTTTCAGAAATTTCTAGCTCTGTATCTGAAAAAACTTTACGTCTTATCTTCATATCGTTATTATAAATTACAATTTCTTAACCAATCTTGATTAATTGGCGGAATCAGGCCCGGTTGGGAATAGTGGAATTTGACTAGGATCTAACTCAAATTGAGCACACTGTTGAGCAAATTTAGCTTGAACAACCTGTAAATAATTTTCTAGAGACTGTTTAGTAACTAAATTAGAAGCATTAGCATCTATATCATGCAATAAGTTTTGTATGTAAGATAACCACGCTTGAGGATCTACAAAAGGAACTATAGTATCCATAGCAGTTAAAGAAGTCTGTAGAATATTCATTTCTTGGTTCAATAGATTAGCTATTGAGTCAGCTTGATTTTGTTGGTTATTATATTCTACACTAGTCTTTTCAAAAAGATGAAGCTTAACTAAGGATTGTTTTAATTCAGATCCATATAATTTTTCATATATAGTCTGTATTAATAAAATTACCGATCCATTTATTCCCGATATATTGGTAGCCACTCTAGAATTTGCTCGTTCAGATTGTTGAAGAATCTGCCACTTATTTCCACTACTAGAATCTGTAATTGATGCAGGAAGACCTAAAGGATTCAGAATCCCAGCTCTACACTGATCTATCGTCTGCATTATTTCTAAAAGCTTGTCCGATAACTTATCTAATGGCAATAATGAGTTTTTTCCACCTAATGTTGAATTATAGTCTGGAATGAACGTAGCTGGCTTAGTTAATGTATTCTGAATAAAATCTACTACATTAAATTGAGAAGACAAAAAAGATGCTAGTTCGTTAGTATTATTAGCCAATTTAGACGCCCTAGCACACAGATCATTTGCCATATCAGGTGGAACGGATTTATCCATCTGAAGTAAAAAGATCTGAGTACTTGACAAATCTCTTAAAGAAATCAGAGACACCAATAGCTCTTTAATAACTAATTCTTTTATTTTTAAAATTAAAGAATATAAAAGTGGTTCACTTGCAGTATATGAGTTCTTCTTTAAAACTTTTTCACGATTGGATACCTCACCGTCAGCTTTTGGTCTTTCATATGTGACGTTTCCTCTTTTATTCTTGCCGTCATCCATATCATTCACTAAGCGAAGGTTATGTTGAGCAAGAAAAATTACTTCGTTCTTCGGAATCTCATAGAAAGAGTCGTCATCACCTCTTGTCAAGTAGGTTTCAGTAATATCGCCTGTTTTAGGATTTCTAGTTCTTTTTCTAACTACTGAAACTGGATCTAATAACTCCTCTACTTTAAAAGTTAGGTGTCCGAGTTCGTCTCTCTTTTCAGAAAGCATACTATAATATGATCCATAGTATACATAATCTTGAACGTGAGATTTTATATAACTAATAATTTTAATATCCTCTAAAAGAACTTTATTTATACGATCTGTAGCAGAGTCGTTTTTACTACCATCTTCATTTAAAATAGTTACTATCTGCCTTCCACTACCCTCTTCAATAAGAAAATTTGTAATATAATCGGAGAAAAAGTTAGTAGCGAGTTTAGCGATATCTACTAATTGGTATTCCTTTAGCTCCAATATCCTTTCATAAAATCCTTTAAGTCTATTTGAAGCTGCAGCATTACCCAATAATGGAGACTCTCTATCTCCGCCAAAAATCCTACTCGCTCCTCCACTAATTGGTGAGTACCCTCCTCCTTTTCTATATATATTTCCTCTTAAAGGTATACGGGCTCCAGTTATAGCAAAGGACCCGAATAACTTTTCTAAAAAATTTCCCGACTTCTCCATTCTATTTGTTTAAAATAAAGTTAATTGTTTTTCGTTTATAAGAAATAATATAAAAACTTTATTAATTTTAGGTGGTTTTGAACGATTTATACGCTTTTTCTAATTTAGCATCGTATTGATTGAGTTTATAACCACTGCCATTATACAATCGAGCGAAACCTGACCAATCTTTGTTGATCAAGTATTTGGATATTCCGGTATTTTTCAAAAAATTTATTCCTAATAAAAATTGGGAGAAGTTATTTTTGCACATCAGATTAACAAATTCGGTAATATTCTTACAGCCACATTTAGCGTAATTATTGCCCATTATCTGATACATCCCCCATGATGCAGATTTAAAAGCGGCAGAAGAGGAGATCTTTTTAGCAATCTCCAATCTTTGCCATTCTCCCTCTCCGCCTTTATATTTAGACTTGTCCCAAGACTTGTATAAGACATTGCCCCAAGCACTACCATATTTGGCAGGGTCTATTCCAAGTGCCTGTAATTCTTTCCAAAAAACATGCCCTTCGAATAATATTTGCGGCTTTCCACTAGGTAAAAATCCACCTTTACCTCCTGTCTCAACCTTCTGTACTGCTTTTAATGCAGCAGAATCCGTATCTAGTAGTTTTGAGAATACTTCATAATCCCAATCAGTAATATCATTAGAGTTATGGTATTTAGCTCTAAAGTTTAATATTAGAGATTTCCAAGTATTATATCCTACCCAACCGTCTCGGACAAGATTATGAGTACTTTGATACGATCTTACCACCGTATCTAAATACTTATCAAATTCAGACCTAACTGGAACTTCAAGGAGCTCACATAATAATTTTAGATCTGAATCTTTTGATCCTAATTTTAAGTCTTTCATAATAATTTATTCTAATTTATTGGAGAATTGGCTAGTCTAAAAATTTTGCAAAAACCTTCATAATCGATCTAGAGGTTTCTACGCTTTTATATCCCGGAGCTAATTTTTTAAGGCTTGCTTGTTTATCCACTCCACTTCCTCCATTAAGAAGTTTTGTCTTTTTCTTTCTATATATAATCATATCCTGCTATTTTCCGTCGCAAAGAGTCATTGCTTTTCGAAATTTTCTCTTCACGATCTTTATTCTTTAAATATTTATAGCCTCCAACACCAGCACCTGCAGTAGCTATTGCAGCAGCTGCTACTCCAATTGGAACTTTATTCTCTTTTACAAACTTTTTTACGGAATTAAAAACAGTCCCTTTTTTAAGGGCTAATATTTTTTTATTATACTCCTCTTTAGCTGTTTCATAAGCTGCTTTACTGTTTTTAAAGGCCTCAGAAGAATATTTTGTAAAATTACCCTTATCATCTTTAACAGAATCGAACTTAACCCCAGTCTCCTTCATCCATTCTTCGAGGGTAGGAAATCCATCCTTTCCCATGTCTGTAAAAGATTTTCTCTTTAGTACAAATGTTCTCATAAAATATATAATATAAACTTAAATCCCACTGTCTTTTTTAAACATCGCTAAGAATTCATCAACTGCTTTCTTACTTTCTTTACTAAGAGCTACGTCCTCTTTCTCTTCAGACAATTTTTTCAAGATCTGATCAGAATCTTTAATGACAGTAGAATTATAAATCGTCTGAAGTTGATCTACATATAACATAAGTTTCTCCACTATTAAGAATGTATCAGCTGGAGTAAAACTATTAGAGTCAAACATTCTCTCTGGCTGGGTTGCATAATCAATAGCTAACACTAACTTATTAATTAAATGAAGTAAAAGAATTGGACGAATAGATCGAAATACTTCAGATACATATAGTTCCAAAGTTTTTCTAGTTTCTGGATCACTTACATTAACTAACGTTTTAGACAAGTTAGTAAAATCTATCTGAAGATTCGTTCCATATTCTTTATTATAATTGGAAAAAACGTTATTAAGAGCTCCGTTCATCTCTATTACTTTCTGCTCTTTTTGATTTTTTGCTAATGTCGATGCATCTAAAATCAAATTTTTAGCTGATTTCGGAATAGAAGGAGCACTTGAAATAATGTCTTTTAAATTATTAGATATACCAGTATTCTCCTCTTCATCAACAAAGTCAGAGGAGATATTAGTTTCTTCGATTCCATTTTCTCCCAATAATTGGCGTTTGAAATTCGGATCATTAAATGGGTCTATACTTTGTATCATATGCTTGTTAAATTTTTTATCCATAAATAAGATAATAGAATAAAAAAGAATAAGTAAAGGTGTTTATCCTTATACTTATTCTTGTTTTTAAGATAGTTTTCTAATTATTTTAAAGCATTCATCCCTTTTTCCGTTTATTTGTTTTTTGCACTCTTGAACTTCAAAGAATTCTAAAAGATCTGTTGCTTTAGGAGTTTTGATATAGCCATGTTCTATGTATAGACTCTCTAGTATGGTTTTTATATCTTTTCTTGGATAAATCTCACCAATAGAGAATTGTTTTTGAATTTCTTTTTTCAAATCAGACACATTAAACGTTCGAATAGAGAGTTCCTTATCTAGCTCCCCTTTCTGATACTTAAGGGCTTTGCATTTCAACGGACCAAGTACATTATAATAAGATTTATATGTAACTGGAATTTGATCTAATACTAAAGCTATCTCATTATCCAAAAATTCGGTTTCACACAGTAGTTTAAGTTTGTGAGAAAATTGGGTAAGAGAATTAAATTTTTCTAGGAAAGCATTGATTCTTTCTCCTTGCCTAATAAAATTAGTATTTTTGAGAGTATTAAATACGCTAAACCTGTCTTTATAATCGATCTGTTGAATATCGAATGCTCTTTGTTCTGCGAGAAGAACTAACTTATTAAAACATGGAACTAAAACATTTCCTAAATGAGTATTAACTGCAACATACTCATCCCGATAATTAAACGTCTCTGCATTCTTCTTAAAAACATCTGCTAAATCTCTCTTTTCTGAGGCTTCACTATGAGATTTTAAAAGGCTATTAGTTTTTCTTATCTTCTCTTTTACATATTTATCAAAATCATCTCGTAAATATATTGTCTTAGATGTTTTGTAGAAAAAATCAGCCGTATTTTTCCAAGGATTACTTGTATTTCTCTGTCTTCCTAAGATTTGTGGAAGATCTAAAGAAATATCAACACTTAATGTAGTTATATTAGCATCACTGAAAATATAAGTCTTAGCATTAGTTGAATAAAAATCAGCTCCTAAATAAACCGTTCTAGTACAGAAAGTAAACATCTTATGAGGCTCACCGTACAAAGGAATCCTACCAATCTCCCACTTACTCCCAAGTCTTTTCTTTAATTTCTTCTCATTATCAGGAGTTCTGGCGATAAGTATATTACATTGTTCAGGAGAAAGCTTACATTTATTAATTATCCCAAGAATGTTTGATACAGAATTTACATAAAATACGGCCTCTTTTGAATAAATAACCTGAATATTTCCAAAGTCATCCCTATAGCTTACACTATCAAAATTTCCTGAAAGATACTTGGAAATAATCTCATAAGCAGGCTCGTTTATACTTCTACAGGCCTTTGCAGTAATAAGTGGCGTTAATACTCTTCCAGGATCATCGGAAGACCAATCTAATTCATAATACGGAAGTTCTTTAAATTCGTCGAGTTGCTCAAGATAGAAATCGATCATTGGAGTGGCTGAAACGAAACAAACTTTTTGAAGATTCCGTAAATGATATAAAAATCCTAATTCTGTTGAAGCCTTAAATCTCGAATCAGTAAAAATAGATTGAAACTCATCTATTATTATTCTAAACTCTGAGATTAAATCCCCAACTGCCTCTTTAACTAGTCTGAATGAATCATAGGTAACAAGTATTTTAATAGGTCGATTATTAGACCTGCATAATTCAATATACTCATTTATTTGATTTTTAAGACTAGCTATAATTTGATTCCTTCTTTCTTCAGAAGTAATTTCTATCAAACTAGTTGGAATTTTAGTAGAACTTCTAGTAATTTTCTCTAGATCTTTATCAGTCGTTTCGTCTTGATCTAGTTCATTCTTTACATAAAATACGTCAAAAGGGTGTTGATTTTCTTTATTCTCTAATAGAAATTTCCTGGGGGAGCAAAGTATCATGTTTTCCAAATTGCAAATACAATACTCCGTAAAACCACATCCAGGAATCTTTTTATCAATAATACATGGATAATTTGGAATAATAAAGTTGTCCCATTCAGACATAAATCGTATACCTTTCGGCACAATTATGGTTTCTTTTTTCATAAAATTGTCGTTTTATTTTGTCGAGTAGGGAGGGCGAAGCCATCCATATATAAGACAAAAAAGGAGGAAAAAAGGAAAAAGTGGGGTTTTTTTCTTCTTGCGGAGATACAAACTTATATATAGTACAATATTCTAAAAAATACCCCACTTATTAAATTCTCAATTTTCTATTAAAATTAACTCGATTTTTAATTTTCCATTTCATAATTATTACCGCTTTTCGGGAGCGGTAATAATATAATTTTTCTCTTCATATTTTCGCTTCGGGGGTTTTCTCCAAGTTCCCATAAAATCTCGGATGCTACGCCTCCCTACTCGACAAAATAAAACGACAAAATTTGTTGCAATTTCCTTAAATGTGATAAAAATTTCTGTTATGAAAATATTGAGACAAAAATTATATAATCAACCGTTAGGATATAATAAGAGGGGTTTTCTCACAAGTCCATTTTTAGCTGATGAAAAGACCCTCAACGCTGCAGAAAAACAAGAAGAGCTAACAAAGAAGGTCTGGGATAATAATAAATCTATAGGGACTTTTTATAAGAAAACAGTAGCAGAGATTAATTCTACTATAGCAAAAAGAGAAAAGGCGCGAAGAAAGCAGCTGAAAAAGTTAGTCGGCGAATTTACAAAACCTCTTCTTGATGATAATGAAAATAAAAAAGAAGGATAACAAAATGATAATATTAAGATCAAAGCTATTTAGAGA
>AUXO013298578.1_pt1 | contig 11669 bp, 9 predicted proteins | sample 768731 | NCBI WGS metagenome assembly AUXO01 (sample SAMN02715735, study PRJNA202380) | gut metagenome | biome: sheep rumen | host: Ovis aries | place: New Zealand: Palmerston North | reverse complement strand
CATAAAATGCAAAATTTATTGCGCAAAATTACAATTTTTTTTGGATATATGCAAAAAATATCGTACTTTTGCACCGTTTTTCGCAAAAAGGCGAAGACATAACATAATTTTTAAGCTTAAAAAAACAATTTTGAGTATGAAAAAGATGCTTCTTATCGTAGCTGTTGCTTTCGCTGCAATGGCTTGCGGAAACAAGTGCGACAAAAAGTGCTGTGAGGCTGAGGCTGAGGCTCCTGCTGTTGAGGCAGTAGAGGCTCCTGCTGAGGAAGAGGCTGCTCCTGCTGAGGAGCAAACTCTGATCGAGCGCGCTGTTGAACTTGGTGAGGATGTTGCTGCTGAGGCTCAGAAGTAATTAACCTTTACTTACGTAGAGGAAACTCACAAAAAGAAGCGACCCTTTCGGGCCGCTTTCTTTTTATTTAGTTTTTGATCAAGCACTTACCGGTCATTTCTTTCGGCTGCTCGATGCCTAAGATATGACAGATCGACGGAGCTACGTCGGCGAGAATACCGTTCTCTACTTTTGCGTTCGTATGGTCCTTGCTGATATATACGAAGGGTACAGGATTGAGCGAGTGGGCGGTATTCGGCGAACCGTCGGCGTTGATGGCATTGTCGCAGTTACCGTGATCCGCAATGATGATGATCTCGTAGTCATTGCGTAAAGCCGTTTCTACGGTCTCGTTTACGCAGATATCGATAGCTGTGATGGCCTGCTGGATCGAGTTGTACACTCCCGTGTGACCTACCATATCGCCATTGGCGTAGTTGAGGATGATGCAGTCGTATTTCTGGCTGTTGAGTGCATCGCGCAGCGCGATGGTCACTTCCGGAGCCGACATCATCGGTTGCAGGTCATAGGTAGCTACTTTCGGACTCGGGATCAAGATACGGTCTTCGTTCTCGAATTCCGCTTCACGACCACCGTTAAAGAAGAAGGTTACGTGTGCGAACTTCTCCGTCTCAGCTATACGTAACTGCTTGAGGCCCAGCTTGCTGACTACTTCTCCGAGGGTGTTGCTGACATTCTCTTTGGGGAACAGCACGTGCAGACCTTGGAAGGACGAATCGTACGGGGTCATGCAGCAGTAATGGAGGTTCGGAATGGTCTTCATTCCATTCTCCGGCATGTCTTGCTGTGTAAGCGCGATCGTGATCTCTTTGGCGCGGTCGTTACGATAGTTGAAGAAGATGACGGCATCGCCTTCTTCAATCGTAGCGATCGGTTTGCCGTTGCGCACATGTACGATCGGCTTGATGAATTCGTCCGTTACTTCTGCGTCATAGCTGGCTTGCATCGCTTCGTGCATGTTCTCGAAAGCAGCACCTGTGCCGCTTACCAACAGGTCGTATCCTACTTTGACGCGTTCCCAGCGTTTGTCACGGTCCATGGCATAGAAACGACCGCAGATAGAAGCGATCTCACCGGCCGATTTCGCGCAATGTGCCTCGAGCTGGTCAATGAATCCGATACCCGAACGCGGGTCGGTATCACGACCGTCCATGAAGCAATGGATGAAGGTTTTGCCTTGCAGTTCGTATTTAGCTGCTATGTCGCAGAGATAGAACAGGTGCTCGAGGCTGGAGTGCACTCCTCCGTCCGAAGTGAGGCCCATGAAATGGATCTTCTTGCCGTTCTCCTTAGCGTAACTGAAGACGGCTTTGATCTCCGGATTTTCTAAAATACTACCGTCTTTGCAGGCGCGGTTGATTTTTACTAAGTCTTGATACACCACGCGACCGGCTCCGATATTGAGGTGACCTACTTCGGAGTTACCCATCTGGCCATCGGGAAGACCGACATTTTCGCCACTCGCTTGCAACTGCGAGTTGGGGTAGGTTTGCAATAACTTGTCCCAGTGGGGCGTGGAGGTACAATGGATCGCATCGGCCTTGTCTTTATGACCGATGCCCCATCCGTCCAAAATCATTAATAATGCTTTACTCATTTTGCTATATTGTTTGGTTGATTTCAATTTTGCGGCGCAAAATTACTGCTTTTTTTTGACATACGCAAGAAAACGGTAAAAAAATTCTGAACCTAACTTTCTCAACGACAATACGACTTTAGTCCAACAAGCCTCCGATTTGCCTCTAATAAAAGTCTAATTAATTTAGAAAAACAAAAAACGGGTGCATAAATGGATTTTTAGGGAAAATAGCGCAAAATTTCTAAAAAAATTTGCGTAATTGAAAAAAATGTTGTATCTTTGCGCACTTTTTGTGTGTCGTGCGCGAATGTGTGCGCTACGCATACGCGAAAAATTGCATATTATATTATTAAAAATACACAACAAACAATTATGCAAAACAAAGGACTAATTCGAATTTTGGCCGTATGTCTTTTCTTGGCATGCGCCTACTATCTGTCGTTCTCTTTCAGAACGCGCCAGTACGATCGAAAAGCCAAAGCCTATGCTGAGGCTCAGGCCACGGTTGACGGGGTAGTGAATGACTCTGTAGCGAAAGTGAAAGAGGCATTTTTCTATGACTCGATTGCAACCAAGAAGATTTGGTTTGGTAACACGCTGAAGCAGTGCCGCGAGAAAGAGATCAACTTGGGTCTTGACTTGAAGGGCGGTATGAACATCACGATGGAGGTTTCCGTACCGGAGATCCTCGATGCGTTGAGTGGTCATAACACTTCGGAGAACTACAAGAATGCGATTGCTGCAGCTAAAGAGAAACAGAAAAAGAGCGGCGATGATTTCCTGACGCTGTTCTTCCAGTCTTTCCACGAGGTAGCTCCGAATGCTAAGTTGGCTTCGATCTTTGCTACAATGGAGTTGAAGGACAAAGTGAAGAGCAACATGGAGGACGCAGAAGTTGAGAAAGTGATCCGCGAAGAAGTAGAGGACGCTATCAACAACTCGTTCAACGTGCTTCGTACCCGTATCGACCGTTTCGGTGTTGTACAGCCGAACATCCAGAAGTTGGCTCAGTCCGGTCGTATCCTGATTGAGTTGCCGGGTATCAAAGATCCGAAGCGTGTAGAGAAGCTGTTGCAAGGTAGTGCTAACTTGGAGTTCTGGGAGACCTATGAGTTATCCGAGATCCTTCCTGCTTTGGCACAGATCAATCGTGAGTTCGCAGCAATGGCTCCGGAGTCTGAGGTTGTAAAGGAAGAGGCTCCGAAAGCAGAGGCGAAAGAAGAGAAGGCAGAGGGTGATGACCTGGCTGACTTGGTGGAGAACCTGAATGCGGATTCTGTTGCAGCTGCAGCTAACCAAGAGGCTCAGATTGCTGAGTACAAGCGCAACAACCCGCTGTTTGCCCTGTTGAACACGCCGATCAACGAGAATGGTCAGGCAAGTCGTGGTCCGGTAGTAGGTGCTTATGTTCACTATTCGGATACCGCCAAGGTAAATGAGATGTTGCAGTCTCGTATCGCGAAGACCGTTCTGCCGCAGGATGTACGTTTCTGCTGGTCGGTTAAGCCGGTAGATGAGCGCGGTTCGTACTATCAGGTGATTGCTTTGAAGGCAAAGGCTGATGGTCGTGCAAGTCTGGAAGGCGATGTGATCACGGATGCTCGTGCTGACTTCTCGCAGATGAGTGTTTATGCCGAGGTTTCGATGGCTATGAACGCAGAGGGTGCCCGTAAATGGCAGCACCTGACAGGTCAGAACATCGGTAAATGTGTAGCTATCGTATTGGACGGCTATGTATACAGTTTCCCGAAGGTTAATGATGAGATCGCGGGTGGTCGCAGCCAAATCACCGGTAACTTCACCGTAGAAGAGGCAAAAGACTTGGCGAACACCTTGAAGTCCGGTAAGATGCCGGCTCCGGCACATATCATTGAGGAGAGCGTTGTAGGTCCGTCTCTGGGTCGCGAGGCTATCCGTGCCGGTTTGCTCTCGTTTGTATTGGGCTTCGTGCTGATCCTCATCTACATGATTTTCTATTACGGTTGGATCCCGGGTCTCATCGCCGATGCGGCTTTGGTATGTAACGTCTTCCTGCTGGTCGGTATTCTGTCTTCGTTCAGTGCTGTTCTGACCTTGCCGGGTATTGCCGGTATCGTCTTGACGATGGGTATGGCGGTCGATGCGAACGTGCTTATCTACGAGCGTATCCGTGAGGAGTTGCGCGGCGGTAAGGGTATGCGTAAGGCTATTGAGGACGGTTTCAAGGGAGCCATCAGCGCTATCGTCGATGCGAACGTAACTTCGTTCCTCACCGGTGCTATCTTGGCTATCTTCGGTACGGGTCCGATCAAGGGCTTCGCTGTAACCTACATGATCGGTATCATCTCGTCCTTCTTGACGGCTGTGTTCATCACTCGTCTGTTGCTGGAAGACTACTGCAAGAAAGAGGACGCAAAGGAGTTGAGCTTCACTACGAAGTTGATGCAGAACTTCTTGCAGAATATCCACTTTGACTTTGTCAATGCTCGTAAGATTGCTTACTGCGTATCCGGCGTTGTATTGATCTTCGCTATCCTCGGTTTGGAGCCGCACTTGTTCGGTAAACTGAACTTGGGTATCGACTTCTCCGGTGGACGTAACTATGTGGTTCGTTTTGATCAAAACATCAACACGCAAGAAGTACGCGCTAATCTGGATAAAACCTTCAGCGCTACGCTTGAAGACGGTGAGTTGTTCTCGTTGAATGTAATTACCTATGGTAATGACGCTAACCAGGTACGTATCTCGACCAACTATCGTATCAACGATGAGTCGGCTAATGCGAACGATAAGATCGACTCTCTGCTCTATGCGGGTTGTAAGCCGTTCTTGGGTGAGAACATCACCTATAAGGACTTCACGACGACGGAGTCGAATGCAGAGGTTGGTATTATGTCGAGCCAGAAAGTAGGACCGGCTATTGCCGATGATATCAAGACGAGTGCCGTTTGGGCTGTCTTGGCGGCATTGGTAGTTATCTTCCTCTATATCCTGCTCCGATTCCGCAACTTCGCTTACTCCGTAGGTGCTATTGCTGCCTTGGCGCACGATACAATCATCATCCTGGGTCTGTATGCTATCCTCTGGAAGATCATGCCGTTCTCCATGGAGATCGACCAAGCGTTCATCGCGGCTATCCTGACGGTTATCGGTTATTCGATCAACGATACGGTGGTTATCTTCGACCGTGTACGTGAGTACAACACGCTCTATCCGAAGCGCGACCGCAAGATCAATATCAACGATGCATTGAACAACACCTTGAGCCGTACGTTCTCGACCTCTATGAGTACGTTCGTAGTATTGCTGGCTATCTTCGTATTCGGCGGTGAGACGATCCAAGGCTTCGTATTCGCGCTCCTCATGGGTGTGATCGTAGGTACTTACTCGTCTGTGTTCATCGCTTCGCCGATCGCTTATGATATCCAGATGGCAACGGCTAAACGCGCAGCTAAAAAAGCTGAGCAGAAATAAATTATGCAAAACGATTTTATAAAATACGCAGTTGCGCAAGGCCTTAACTCCATGCATGTGGAGAAGGTCTTGTCGCAAAGTGCGCATCAGGTAATGGATAGTGGCTATATATCGCCTACTATCCTGGAGGAACGTCAGTTGAACGTGACGCAGATGGACGTCTTCAGCCGCTTGATGATGGATCGTGTTATCTTCCTCGGTACCGAGGTGAATGACTATACGGCCAATGTCATCCAGGCGCAGTTGCTCTATCTGGACTCTACGGATAGCGAGCGCGATATCAACCTGTATCTTAATACGCCGGGCGGTTCTGTTTATGCCGGTTTGGGCATCTATGACACGATGCAGTTTGTCAAGGCGCGTGTAGCCACTATCTGCACGGGTTTGGCAGCTTCTATGGGTGCGGTGTTACTCGTAGCCGGAGAGAAAGGAATGCGTGCTGCATTGCCTCATAGCCGCGTGATGATTCATCAACCCTTAGGAGGCATCCAGGGTCAGGCGAGTGATATTGAGATTACAGCCAAAGAGATTCTTAAACTGAAAGACGAACTCTATCAAATCATCTCCGATAAGTCCGGTAAGTCTATGGAGCAGATTCGCCAAGATGCGGATCGAGACCACTGGATGACAGCTGCAGAGGCCTTGGAGTATGGTATGATTGATCGTGTTTACACCAAGAAAGAATAATGGCACGTAAGTCACAAAGAGTTTGTAGTTTCTGCGGTCGTCCGATGGAGCACCTCTTCACAGGTATGTCGGACGAAGTGCTGATTTGTAACGAGTGCATTGAAGCCGGTCATCAGATGATCGCTACGATGCCGAAGAAGAAAAGTACTGCGGAGGATTCCCTAAATATGGAAACCCTCCCAACTCCGCAAGAGATGAAAGAATTTATGGACTTATATGTCATTGGCCAAGATGAGGCCAAACGTTACCTTTCCGTAGCCGTTTATAACCACTACAAGCGTCTCTTGCAGGAAATCAGCAATGATGATGTAGAGATCGAGAAAAGCAATATCTTGCTGGTGGGTTCGACGGGTACGGGAAAGACGTTATTGGCTCGTACGATAGCGAAGATGCTGAAGGTGCCTTTTGCTATCGGCGATGCGACTGCCTTAACGCAGGCCGGATATGTAGGCGAAGACGTGGAGTCTTTGTTGGTCCGCCTGCTGCAAGATGCGGACTTCGATGTGAAGAAAGCACAGCGAGGTATTGTCTTCATTGATGAGATCGATAAGATCGCGCGAAAATCGGAAAATATGTCCATCACTCGTGACGTGAGTGGCGAAGGCGTACAGCAGAGTTTGTTGAAGATGCTGGAAGGTTCAATCGTCAATGTACCGCCCAAGGGAGGACGTAAACATCCGGAGCAGGAGTTGCTGCAGGTGGATACGAAGAATATCCTTTTTATTTGCGGCGGTGCCTTTGACGGTATTGAGCGTATGATCTCGCAGCGCATGAACACCCAAACGGTAGGTTTTGCTGCGCAAGAGAAGGCCGCTCAGGTGGATAAGAACAACTTGCTGCAGTATATCGCTCCGCAGGACCTTAAGTCGTACGGATTGATTCCTGAGATTATCGGTCGTTTACCGGTTTTGACCTATCTGCAGCCGCTTGATAAGGTAGCGCTGCGTAATATCCTTACCGAACCGAAAAACGCGCTTACCAAGCAATATAAGAAGTTGATGGCGATGGATAACGTATCGCTGTCCTTCGATGATGATGCGCTCGATTTCATCGTAGATAAAGCCATCGAGTATAAACTCGGCGCACGCGGATTACGCGGACTGATGGAGTCCGTGATGAACGACCTGATGTACGACTTACCGAGTCATAAAAAAATCGGTGAATCAAAATCATTCACCGTTACCAAAGCTTTTGTTCAAGAGAAATTAGATCGCGCCCGTCTGACGCGTCTTCAGAAAGCGGGTTAGTCTTAGAATCCGCTGTACACTATCTCCAATGACATTCCGTTCTTAGCGGAGCGAATCTGCGTAGCTGAGACTGTCTGTTGCTGCCTTACCGAGGTAACTACGGAACTGCTATTAATATTTACCGTCACAGGCACTAGCATCATTGATAAGTAGGAATCTCCCGACTCCTTGCGAAGCTGATTTGTTAAGAAATCTGAAAGATCATAGGAGTAGAAATACGTCGTGTTACCTAATGAGTCAGTGCCTTGTTGCAATGCCGATAAGAGGGCGCAGGTGTCCGAAGGCAGTTCTTTATTCTTAAAGAAACGCTCCATGCTGTTCTCTTTGATGAGCAACATGTACGCGGCCGGTTGTAACCAATCATCGCGTGTGACATCGACTGTAGCACCGGAGAATACATTTGTTACCTCTACGCGTACCTGCGCTTTATTAACGTACGGGCGCTTGAAGAGAATGGTAACGCTATCGTGGGTTGCATTCCATGTTGTATCATATATCAGGCTACTGATAATAGTATCCGCGATCACTTCCATCGGAAACTCCAGGCGCGTGTACACGCCCGCGGGTGCTACGATATAATTATAGGTGTCGGAGTCCTGTTGCATCTCCTCTACCAACTGCTTTTTATCCTCGTAAAAGAGATGATTCACCGTGCGTACTTCGGAGTTGGCATAGAAGGCTTTCATGTCATTCACTGTGGTATCCTTTCCGTTCTTGGAGTACGTGAAATGATAGAACACGCCTAATGCGATATCGGAGATATTCAGGATGGTAGAGGAACCGAACGACGTCTCAATTAACAAGCCTTTGAATTGCTCATTGAAACGCTCCTGACTCTCGAAAGTCTGGATCGCAGCGAAGTATTGCGTGAAGTCGTCATTGAGTTTCATGCGAAGCATGGGCGAGTAGGTACCGTCGCTATTCTTAATGGAATCCAGTTTCTCCGAGGCCACAACGATGCGATGGTTCTGCAGGATACTCAAGTCACGTGAGCAGTAATCCGAGATATTGATATTCGTGGGATATGTCCCGGAATAACGGAAGGTATTCCGATCCATCATGTATGCGTTGATCGCCAAGGGCGAGTTAGCATCTCCTACCCAACTCTGATAATACATGAAAAGGCAAATCGAGTCCACCGATTCAAGAGAGAAGCCCTCCGGATAATGATAGCCCTCCGGGCAGGCCAATTGCGTTAAGATAGAGGCATGCAGTACACCGTAGTCCGACTCGATTTCACCCAATAAGAAGGAGTCTGCCTGGGAAATAATAGCCCGACAACTATCCACCGCCGAACGAAAAGCAAAAGTATCAGCCAATACAATCACTTCGTCCTCGATGGTCAGCACCGATTCTCCTGTATTCGCCACATCGTCTTTGCAGGCCGTGAAGGCAATTACAAAGGCGAGGATGAACCCTATCAACGCTTGTTTTTTACTCATTCTACTCTGTTTCTTTCTCCAAGATAGTCTGGCAGAAATCCCATAGACGCTTGCTGGCCTCTACCGGTGTTTCTGTTTGTTCAAAAGGCAATATTGGTTTTCCCTTCGTCTCCACGTAGTTCGCAACACGCTGGTTCACTTTAGGGGTGGCATATACGATGGCATCCGAGAAATCAACCGCCAAGCGCATCAGTTCCTCATAGCCTACTGGGAAGCCGTCAATACCGCGCACATCGGTATTGGTGATACCCTCGATACGCAGTTTCTCCGTGAAGCGGGTAGGGAACGGACGTTCGTATTCGTTATCATCCAGCATCAGCACTATTTTCGAATGCGCGAAGAACGGTTCGTCATTGAAGACGCGCTTCAGGTACAGCGGTGCCAAGGCACTCAGCCAGCCGGAGCATAAAATGATATCCGGCGTCCAACGTAGTTTCTTCACCGTTTCGATCACACCGCGCGCATAGAAGATAACGCGATCGTCGTTATCGCTGTACTCTACGCCATTCTCGTCCTTCACGCCTTTGCGGCGATGGAACAAGTCATCATTATCAATGAAATAAATCTGAATACGAGCCGATTGGATAGAGGCTACTTTAATGAGCAGCGGATGATCCGAATCCTCAATGATCAGATTCATACCCGAGAGACGAATCACTTCATGCAGCTGATTCCGGCGCTCATTGATTTCACCAAACTTGGGCATGAAGGTCCGTGTCTCATAGCCGTGCCCCTGAAAATACTCAGGTATTTGACGATTCAGCAAGCGTACAGGCGTCTCTTCTGCCAAGTAAGGGTATATCTCCTGCGAGATAAATAAAATACGATTCGGCTCTTTCATAGGCGTATGCACATTTTTTCGCGCTACAAAATTACAAAAAAAAATTGGATTAACGAAAAAAAAAGCTAAAAAAGTGCTGAAAAATTTTATTTTTCAATAATTTTTCACTAACTTTGCGCGTTTTTTTGTGAAAAAGTACCTATTTTTATCATTTTTATTATGCAAATAATAACTACCAAAAAAGAACTTCAGGCTATAGTAACAGCCTGCAAAACGTCCGGTAAAACCATTGGACTGGTGCCTACGATGGGAGCATTACATGCGGGGCACGCCAGTTTAGTGGAGCGTGCGGTGAATGAGAACAATGTCTGTTTCGTTTCGGTATTTGTGAATCCTACTCAGTTTAATAACAAAGAAGATTTGGCGAAGTATCCGAGGGATATCAAACGCGATGCGGAGTTATTGCAGAGGATCGGTGCTGATTTTGTGTTTGCCCCTACGCCCGAAGAGATGTACACCGCTGAAGAGATGGATTCGACCTTCGCTTTTGATTTTGCGGGTTTGGATACGATGATGGAAGGTAAGATGCGTCCCGGACATTTCAACGGAGTCGTACAGGTGGTAAGTCGTCTGTTCTATCTGGTACAACCTGATAAGGCTTATTTTGGTGAGAAAGATTTTCAGCAGTTAGCGATCATCCATCATATGGTAGAACGCAGTTCTATGGCCGGTACGTTCGGAAACTTGCAGATCGTGAATTGTCCTATTGTACGAGAGGAATCGGGTTTGGCGCTTTCCAGTCGTAATGAACGCCTTTCGGATGCCGAGAAAAAAACTGCTTTGGCTATCAGTAAGACACTTTTTGAATCGTTAAAATGGGCGAAAGAGGCAGGGGCTACGGTAGCGCAAGTGCAGCAACGTGTTATTGATACCATCAATGCGGTAGAGGGTCTGGAAGTGGAGTATTACGAAATCGTGGACCAGACGACTTTGTTACCTGCTGCGGGTTTTGAGCATGCTATCGGGTGTGTGACGGTCTATTGCGGTCCTGTTCGACTGATAGATAATATCAAATACTAATTGGTAATTGGAGATTGGTCCTTGTTTGCGACGCACATATTCCGTATCTCGTAGAAGCGGTCCGCATGAACTGGCCGCAGGTGCAGATTTGTCCGCTTGAACCGGAACAAATCGATGCTTTGGCAGTACGGGAAGCGGATGTATTAGTCGTGCGCACACGCACGCAGGTTAATAAGATATTATTAGAAGGTTCACGCGTGCGGCTGGTCTGCACGGCTACGATTGGTTTTGACCATATAGACACGGCCTATTGTGAAGCGCAGGGTATTCATTGGGCGTCTTGTCCGGGCTGTAATGCCAAGGCGGTTTGCGAATATATCGAAGAAGCGATAGAGGAAGTAATTTCCCATTTCCAATTTCCCATTTCCAATTTTTCAACTATCGGTATCGTGGGAGTGGGTCATGTCGGTTCGTTGGTGACCGAAATGGCTAAGCGAAGGGGGATGAACGTACTGCTGAATGATCCGCCTAAAGGAATTGGTGTTCCGCTTGACGAGATAGCCGAAAAAGCGGATATCATTACTTTCCACACTCCTTTGGATAGTTCTACATTCCATCTCTGCGATGAAGCGTTTTTGAAGCGCTGTAAACCCGGTGCACTCATCATCAATGCGGCACGTGGAGGCGTAGTGGATGAAAAAGCACTATTAGAGAGCGGACATTCGTATATCTTGGATACCTGGGAGAATGAACCGGCTATCGATAGAAAGGTCTTAAACGGTGCTTTTCGCGCCTCTATGCATATTGCGGGCTATTCACAGGAGGGAAAATGGAATGCTTCGCAGATGTGCTTGAATCGGATTGAAGAAGAATTTCAGTTACCGGCTGTTTCTTTACCGCTTTTGCCGCCTAAAAAGGTGCAGGAGAAGAATTGGCTTGAAACCATTACCGAAGCGCTCAAAGCATATCCGGAGCGATTTGAGACCTTGCGCAAAAACTATCCTTTGCGCTGATTTTTCAAAAGAAAACCTCTATAAAACAAAGAAGGTTGTCTCACGACAACCCAATCTTTTTACTTAACCTTAAATCTAATACCATGAAAAACACG
>AUXO010857314.1_pt1 | contig 11670 bp, 16 predicted proteins | sample 768731 | NCBI WGS metagenome assembly AUXO01 (sample SAMN02715735, study PRJNA202380) | gut metagenome | biome: sheep rumen | host: Ovis aries | place: New Zealand: Palmerston North | reverse complement strand
CAAGCATTGTGGGGTGACCCTACTGGAAAGATTAGAACCTTTGCTATATTAACTGGTGAAAATCCTCTGGCTTGGGGAAATGCTACAGATGATGAAGTTCTCGACCGATACAAAAAATGGCTTAATAATCCAAAAGAATACAATGATAAGATTACTAAGGGACTAAAGGCAGAACTTGTACAGAAGTCATTAGAGCAGAATAAAGATAAAGCTTTAAGATATGGTGGGTTTAACTATGCTAAGATTAAAGGAAAGTATGGAGACATCGAGCACTCATTGATGATTTTCAATATATCAAAAGAGGATGCTGAACACTTAGCAAGAGCCTATGGGCAAGAGAGTTTCTTTTTTGGTAAGGTATATCCATCATACACACATGTGGCTTATTACAAAACAACAAATGCTTGTGCAACATATAAATTGATAGAAATATCTGATGTTACAACTAAAGAAGATGGGGATGATTTCTTTAGTAAGTATGGTTTTAAGTACAAGATTAACATGAGGGAATTTGGTGATGATGTAATCCCAGTAAAGAATGAGAATGAATTTCAAGAGAGTCTTACTGCACCAATGTTTCAAAGTAGAGCATCACATCGTAGAGAAGCATACAGATAATCGCATAGGAGCATAATTTAATGATTATTTTAACTGGAAAGACTGCTACTGGAAAAGATACAATTAAAAGAGAGTTGCTGAAAATCCCAGCACTCTCTCCTATTGTTACATACACAACACGCAAAAAGAGAAATAATGAAAAAGATGGGGTGGACTACCATTTTGTATCTATTGACAAATATATGTCAATGAGAGATAATGGTGAATTAATTGCTTGTAATTGCTTTACTAAATCTAATGAGGGTGACGTTTGGTATGGAGTTGCCAAAAAGGATTTGATTAATGCAGATACAGATAATAAGGTAATCATTTTGGATGCACATGGGGTAAAGGATTTTCAGAAGATTAAAGATGAGGTAGGATTTTCTGATATATTCTTAATTGACACTGTTCCAGAAGAACAGTGGGAAAGACTTATTTCACGTGGAAATGACACAGTAGAAGAGTGTCAGCGCAGAGTGCTGGCTGATAATACTGATTTTGCAGATATTCAGTACAATCATTTAATTGTTAACAGAAATGTATCTGATATTAAACAGATTGCATACACAATTTATACTTACTATTTAATTGATAAAGGGTTTACAATGAGGTAGATAATGACAGACAACAGATATTTTGGTGCAATTAAAGACCCTATTGATAATAGGGATTTTGTTGCATCTACAGTAGCATCAAAACAAAAAATAGAAATCCCAGAAACATATATTGTACCGCATTTGGATGAAATTCCAGTGTACAATCAAGGGGGCACAGGGTCATGTGTGGCACATGCTCTTGCTACAGCCCTCGCTTTAGGTTACGCTCAAAAAGGTATTCAGATTGATTTCAGCCGTGGATTTATCTATGGTAACAGAAGTGAAGATGATTATCAAGGGTCAGGAATGATTCCTCGTGAAGCGTTAAAGCATCTTAACCATGAAGGTGATGTACACTATTCTGATTTCATCTATAACTTTGAAGTGCCATTAATCTTCAAAAAGTTCCAAAAAGAAAAAGAACGCTTATTACCTATTGCAAAAGATTATGTAATTGCAAACTATTACAAAGTAACAACACAGACTGAAATCAAAACTGCCTTAATGACTACAGGAGCTGTTGTTGTATATTGTCCTGTTTACGGAGATTTTACTGATGACTTAAAAGCTGAGTGGCGAAGTTCTTATGATTATGCACATGAGGTTTGTTTAGTCGGGTGGGATGAAACAGGTTGGATTATTCGTAACAGTTGGGGAGACTCTTGGGGTAATAAAGGTAATGGGCATGTTGATTACAAATATGCTTATTGGGAAGAATATAACTTAAGCCTCTTAGACTTCTGGGCAATCACTCCTATATTCGAAGAAGATACAACCATCGAAGATGAGGAAGATACTGACGCTAATGAAGACATTAAGGAAGATGAACCAATTGAAGATGAAGAACCAATTGAAGAGGATATTGTAATAGATGATGATTCTTCAGATGATGACCTTAAAGAAGATATTAAGGAAGATGATACTGACGTTGAGGAAGAAGACGTTGACGTAGAAGAACATCAAGACACAGAAGACATTATCGAAGATACTACAGAGGAAGACTTTAAAGAAGACGTTGATACAGATGTAGAGGAAACAGATAATACAGAAGACGTTGATATTGACACAGAAGTTGATGATAATGTCGATGATACTGAGACAGATACTGACACCGATGTAGATGACAACACTGATGTAGAGGATGACAATAAAGATGAATTGTTAGTCAACGATAAGCGGTTTATCTCATTTGTAGAGGCAATTAAAGCAATTATCAAACAAATTCTTGATAGAATAAGGAACATATTTAATGGAAATAAGTAATTTAAAAGTTTATGACATGGAAGAGTGTATCTCAGCAAGTGGCTATCCTATGAGGACAAAGGCTGAGATACTTCCCCTTAATGAGAAAGACATTTTAAGAGTTAAGAACCTCACAAAGGCAAGCAATGGCAATGGTGCACATGGACAGTTTCTTTCTGGAATATTAGTCGCTTTTGACCTTAAGTGTTCTAATAAGATGTGGGTTGAGATGGAACGATATAAATTTGTGGTGTTTGATTCTTCTCAGTCTACAATGCACCGTATTTGTAAGTTCGACCTCAAATCGCAGTGTGTTGAAGAAGTGGATGATAGAATCATTGATATAGTTAATGAGAAGATTGAGGCTTATAATCGAGATAATTCAATTGAGAATTACAGAAGAGTGCTTTATAATGTACCCGCAGGATTTCAATTAACTGCCAGACTGAATACAAATTATCGTGCTCTATTAAATATCTACGTTCAAAGATACAATCACAGATTGCAAGAGTGGCAAGATTTTTGTCAGTATATGTTAGACAATCTCCCGATGTTCAAAGAGTTAGTTGAGCAGTATTACAGTCACGACAAAGAAGTAATCGCTAAATACTTACAATATTGTGCTGAGTTGACAGATGATATAGACATATTCGATACGCATACACTTGATGATTATTACTACACGCACATTCTACCACAGCCACTATCGGATATAATAACAATAAAATAAAGTATTGACATATTCACCTTCAAGGAGTATAATAGTATTATAATCTTTGGAGGTGATTTTTTATGATAACAGTTTCAAGACTTACTGAAATGCTTTCTGAGGAAATCGTAAAGGCGAAGGTAAATGGGCTGGATTTAATTCCCATTCACCCCACAGTCAAACTCAAGAACAGTAAAACGTATTATGGGTTAAATTGCAAGAGCAGAGGCAATAGTCAGATTTACATTTCAAAGTATTATCTGAACGCTCCAGAAGAAGAACTTCGCTCTGTAATATGTCATGAGGTTTGTCATTCAGTTAAGGGTAGCCGAGGACATGATGCGATATGGCGAAGAGCCGTTATGAAAATGCGTAGGAATTATTCTTATGCTTGTGCAGATTATCACCTTAATCCTCATCCTTATTCAACAGACAGAAGTGAATGCGAGCATACAGAAATGGCAGAAATGGCAAGTGGTACAAGACGGATTAACTACGTTATGGTCTGCACTGGTTGTGGTTGTACAATAAATCGCACACGCATGAGTGATTTCGTAAAGCATCCAGAGAATTACTACTGCCGAAAGTGTCATGGAAAATTTGAAAGAAAGGCATCGTGATGAGCAAAAGATTAAAAGGGGTAAGAAAGTTGAACAAGGTCGTCAACTCATTTGCTAAACAGTTTGGTGTTAAGTTCCATCTTGGAACTCAGTTTGAGATTTCTAACACAACAAACGATGCTTGGTATGCCATAGTATTGAGTGATAACTACACAGAGTTTTATCGCTCATATGTTGAGGAAATCTCAAATGAAAACATTCCGATTTTTCTTATGTCATTTCTACACGAAATTGGGCACTATGTCACAAAAGAATTCTTCACCGAAGATGAGATTGATGATGAGTGGCTAATGAAAGATGAGATTCAAGAGAAGTATGATGGAGAGGCTTGTAAAGAATATGCTTATGAATACTTCAGTCTTCCTATGGAACAAGAGGCTACGAATTGGGGAATAGCGTACTTTAAACTTCATGCTAAAGAGTGCATGGAATTTTATAATAAATTTTTAACAGAGCTTTATCACTTTTTCAAAATTAATCATGTGGAGGGATAATTATGAAACATTTTGAGGAAACTTTTCCATCAATTATTAGTTTGCTTGGAGTCATTGCAGTGACAGTCGGTACACTTACTGGTAACATTTGGGTAGCAATAAGCGGTTTGATGATGTGTGTAGTTGGTACATCATCATCTACAAAAGTACACATTGACAAAAAGTTTGAGGAACTTTATAAAAAGCTGAATAAGGAGGATGACACACAGTGAAAGACATTAAACTGTACAATCGACAACAAGTTTAAAGATTTATTCTTTGACAATAATGGCTATGATGCTCTCTATTCCCACAAGTACACCCTTCCTTATTTTAAGGATAGTACAATGGAAGAATTTAAGTACAGCGAGTATGTTAAGTGGCTGTTAAACAGTTGCACGACTCATTGTCAGATGATTCTTACAAAAATGGACGATGATTATGAGTGGTTAAATTAGATAATAATTAAATAACCTATTGACAAATTCCTTCACTTGTGATATACTGTTCTCAGTTGATAAACAGTATATCACTTTTGGAGGTATTTGGTATGTGCATTATTCTCAATGAAGGACAGAAGAAAGCAGTTGAACTTGCAGTAAAGAAGGTTAAGGCTGGTGATGATGTTGTGATTGCTGGCTATGCTGGAACTGGTAAGTCCACCACAGTTTCCAAGATTATTGAGAAACTTACCAAAGAGTGTGGAATCTCCAATGTAGTATATGTAGCATTTGCAGGCAAAGCAGTAAAGGTTCTTCGTGAGAAAGGTAACGACAACGCAATCACTTGTCACAGACTGCTTTATAAGCCTGTTCTTCAAGAGGATGGCACTTACAAGTATGAACTTGTTGACGATATTGATTATGACCTTATCGTTGCAGATGAGTGCTCAATGATTCCCTCTGATATGGTTAATCAGATGAGGTCTTTCGGAAAGCCTATCATTTGGCTTGGTGACCCTTTTCAGTTACCTCCTGTTGAAAATGAGAACAGCACAACATCTGCTGGAAACACTCTTCTTCAGAACCCCGATGTATTCCTCACAGAAATCATGAGACAGGCAAATGACTCTGAAATCATCAACGCTGGGCTGAAGCTTCGTAACCTTGAAAAACTTAACTATGGTATCGGCAGAGAATTCTCTGTTATTCGCAAGGACAGACTTAACGACAGAACTCTTCTTTGGGCAGACGAGATTATCTGTGCTACTAACAGAAAGAGAACAGAAGTTAATAACTACGTAAGAAGACTTAAGAAGTTTTCTGCTCTCCCTCAGATTGGTGACAAGGTAATCTGCCTCCACAACTATTACGAACACCTTACTAACAATGATGAAATGATTCCCCTTACCAATGGAACTATCGGCATCATTGTTAAGATGGAAGAAGAGCTTTGGACAGCACCTAAGTCAATTGCTGATAAGTTAACTGTTACAGAAGTTCCTTGCTACAGAATTTCCATTAAGACTGATTTGGGATTTTATAATAACCTTCTTGTTGATAAGAACGAACTCATCAATGGTATGCCCACCATCACAGGCAAGGATTTATATCTCATCAAGAAGAAATATGCTGAGCTTGATAAGGCAAAGATTTCTCACAAGCCCTTCCCTCTTGATTTCAATTATGGCTATGCTATTACTTGCCATAAGGCACAGGGTAGTGAATGGGACAACATCGTAGTCATGGAAGAGTGGTTTCCTAATGACCTTGAGACCCATTGCAGATGGCTTTACACAGCACTCACAAGAGCGAGTGAAAAAGTGGTGATTGTTAGATAATCACCACTTTATTTTTAATATAGAAAATTAGAATGAAGATGTTTATATAAATTATATTATTATGTGGGAGGACAAGTGCGCCTAAAAGTTGTCACACCTATTGTATCATATAAGAGAGAAACTATAATCAAATTGAGGTAAACATAATGAAATATATTCTAAATGAAGATTGGGACGATTACTATGACGATTATGACGATAGTGATTGGGAAGATTATATTGATGATGTTATAGATGACGATTTTGATACATCAGAAAATAAGAATTTATATCTAATTAAATACATAGACCCAGCGGTAATCATTGAAAATGCACTGAAGGATGAGTCTTTGTCTGATGAGGAACGTGCAGAAATGAAAGCAACGTGGGATAACGAGTCCTTACAGAACTTCGTAGAGACCTATGATGTAGCAGACTGGATTTTTGATGACGATGACATCAACAAAGAATACAAAGACTGGCTGAAAGATGAGTTCTACGATGAGATTGAGGCTGAGTGTCGAGAACGTGCAGAATCAGATGATGCTTGGGAATATGATAAGAAAGATTTGATTAGATGGATTAACAGCTAAAGTATTGACAGAAAGGAGCAGACTGTGTTATAATGAATACTGAGAAACCATATATAGTTTTTTCATATGGTATGATGAGATATTTACATGACTTAGGATTTGATTTCTTTGCCACTAAAACAGACAAATTTAATCCAGCAAAAGTTATTTTTATCTACAACACAACAGATGAATTGAAGACTGCAATAAATAATTATTGTAAAAATAGAAAGAACAACTAATCAAGGAGCACAATTTAATTATGTCAAAATTATCCGATTACTACATTATCCACGGCTGGATGCAGAATAAAGAAGGTCTTGGATTAAAACGATTGGAATTATACCTTTATGCAATCATTTATGGATATAGTAAAGATGGAAACAATTCTATGTTTGCCAGCACAACATATCTTGCTGATATGCTAAACACAACACAGCCAAAGATTGTTGAGGCATTAAAGAAACTGACAGAGAAAAATTTAATAATTAAAGAAACTGTTACCAATAATGGATTTGTATTAGGCTGTAAATACATCGTTAATTTTGATATGATAAACAATTTCATATAACAATTTTCCTTGTCTTATGATGCAAATCTTACTACACTTGTAGTACGCTATACCAATTTGGTATAGGGGTTATACCAAATTGGTATAGTATAATATAATATATATTATAGAAATACTAATATACCTACGGTATATTAGTATTGGGTTTTTTTTTTCAAAAAACCCTTCTCATAACTTTTATGGAAAATTGTATTTATAAAGAGAATAACTTTACATAATAAAAATAAATATATTACGGAATTTTCAGAAAGGAAACTTTACAATGGCAAATAAAAAAGGAACTAAGAAAGCAGAAACAACTGTTACTGAAAAAGCAGAAATAAAAATAGATGAGCAAGTTTCGGTTGAGGAAGTGGCGGTAGCCAATGAACCCAAAGAGGAAACCAAAGTTGCTGAGGCTGAAACCAAAGAAATTTCGGTTGAAACCAAAGAAATTTCGGTTGAAACCAAAGTTGTGAAAGATGAGCCAAAGGTTGTTGTGACTCCAACAGTTGAGGTTAAGAAACCAGTATCACCAGTTCTTCCAGTTGGTGCTAATTGGCTACATAGACATATGTAATTAAAACGTCATATTTTGCCCTTTTTAGAGCGTGGATATTTTAGGTGGAGAATTTCACTACTGAATACTGCCAAATCAAATTTAGGGGCAAATAATGCGTTATACGATGTGATAAAGGAGTTATTAGATGTTATACGAATATAAAGGTACTGTTATGATAAACGGAAACTTTATTCAATCTTCTACTGGATTAAGAGTAGAGGCTGAGAATAAGAAAGAGGCAGTATATCTTTTATCAAAGAGACTGAGAAGCGTTTACCATACAAATGCAAGTGTACAAATCAATCTTAACCTTGACTTAATTCAAGAGGTTAAAACAGAAGAGCCTAAAAGAAGAGAAGTTAAACCTTTGATTGATTTAGAGGCTGTGTTAAAGAAAAAGAAGTCAAAGAAGAAGGAAACTGAAACTGAACAACCAGAAACTGTATCAGATGAGGTAAACAATGAAAATTGATATTGCTAATGAGCTGAAGAAAAGAGATTTAGAGGATTTTGAAAACGATAGAGGATTCCATGCATTAGAGAATTCTTATGTTATGCTGTCTGAATCTTTTGATAATAAGAAGAAACATAAGATAGAAAAGATGCTCTCTGAAAATGTATCTTCTGAAGTGTTATCAAGATATATAACAGAGAATGAAGATGTTAGTGCACCAGCAAAAACTGATGAAAGTCTGGACGAGTTATTTAATAGAGTGGCGAAATTTGTTGAAGATTTTGACCCTTATGATTATGCTGATAATTATACTGATATAGACCACGATAAATTTATTGAGGCTGTATACAACGGAGAGTTGCAGTCTTATGTAGATGCTGTTAAACTTATTGTGGACGCATATAAAGAGGATGGTGCTACACAAGAATACGATATTGATTATGATTATTCTAAAGATATTGCAGAAGGTGAGCAGTTGGTTAAAATACTTAGCTCTCTTAACAGAGAGGATTTGAAAGAGGCTACAACAGTAACTCATTACTCTAACAAAAGAAATCCTCACAAACACCTTGAAGTGCATAGTGATGGTCATGGTCATAGAAGTGTTAAGCAATATATTAAGCACACTGCTGATGATTTAAGAAAAGAGTTCCCAGAGAAAGAGCCATATAGTGAAGAGCCTATAATCAATACCACTGGTGATGGTGCATTACATAGAATGAAGAAACGTGATTTTACCGAACTCACTAACGATTATAATGAAGATGGTGACGATGGAACTCGTGTTAAAGCTCCAACATGGAGAAGAAAAAGCAGGGTCACTGAAGATTTAGACCTTTATTCAAAAGCAGAAAATGCTGGACTTGCATTATTACATGTCGATGAAGCTTTTGAGGGCATGATGGACAACGCCGATGATGAGACTATTGATAATTTTAGCAGAGTAGTAAATTCGGTATCAAGAAAATTAAAAGCAAAGCAGAACGACATTGCTATTCTTATATCGAGGGATGACCTTGGGCTGACTGGTGGTACACCTCTTAGCAAACGGGGAGATTTACTTCTCTATGATACACCTATGGTATCTGAAAAGGTAAATGGTGATACATGGCTTTATTTCCCTAACGAAGAGATAGCATATAATTGGTTATCTGAACAAGACACATTAAATGAATCCTTAGATGATAATGAAAATTATGCACGTTCTTACTATGACAGAAATTATAGAGGTCTTGAGGATGATATAGAAACAGATGACGTTTCCACTCTTGATGATTGGATTTGGGAGAAAGTGCAGAATGGAAATTATGTAGAGGCAGTAAGAATGGGTGTTCATCACAGATACTCACCAGATAAGGTAGAATATGGTGATGAAGTTTATGGTATAGAAGATTACGAGGTAGAGTAAAAATGGATTACAAAGCATTTCAGAGGGCATTTGGTGATTATACCACCCCCGACTTCACAGATTTAGTTGAAGATATTTTTGACAGAATTGAGTGTGACGATAGAGACGATTTATCAGAGTGTGTAATACAAGCAATAGACGAAGGTCTGATTTATTATGATGATGAGTGGACATTATTAAAGCATTACTGCACACCACAGGATGCGGATTGGAATACAGCACTTGAGCAGTTCATTGATGAAATGATTTCTTATGCTTCTTCTGTTTATGAATTTGAAGAGGAGGAAGACGATGAACTTGAAGAAGGTTGTAACGGCAAGAAGACGAGCAAGGATGAGTTAAAGGAAAGTGCCTTTGATGGTGTTGAATTCAAAGATGGAATGAAAGAAAAGGAAATCCGTTACGCATTAAGGGAACTTGCAAAGTCACAGGGATTTTATGGTAGAGTCCTCCGTAGGTTAGATGAGTTGCAAGAGGAAGAACCCGAAGCATATGCTTCCGCTATAAAAAAACTTGAAGAACAGCAGTTTAAAGATATTCTTGATTTAGTAATGTTCTTTGAAACTTGATTATAGATTATTTGGTGATTATGAAGAAGAATAAATTAACAGAAAAATATAGTTTATACGATGAAGATAAAACTGCATATGGTGAAAGTCGTTTAGTTGTTCAGAAGTGTAAAGAGTTTTTAAGAGAAATCAATTCTGATATATTGGACGGGTCAAATGCCGATTTGCCAAATAACGTTGTAGAAATCTTTAAGAGGTTTGGTGGGGGTTGCAGAATATCAGAATTGAGACCACAAAGTTTTCGTTATGAGGGGTGGTTACCCAACCCCTCTAAAGCATTTAATAGCGATAGATGGACAATAGGCGGTACATTTATTCAGCAGTACCTTTATGGGGATGCTAATAGGCTTGCAGAAGATTTAACAATATGGTATTACAGAAATCAGTTAAATGGAAAGAAGATTCCTAATACTCCCGCATTAAATCGTATTATGAATAATATATCTGATATTGATTGGACTTCCAATGTACAGGAAGAAGGATTATCTGTTGGTAGTGTAACGAACAGTTTAGGTAGTTTTAATAAATCAAACACAATGATTCCAACACCCACGAGAAAGGGGTCTCCCCTACATAGGCAAGGTGGAAAAAGGCGCAGTGTTCAAAAATGATAAGGGAGAAACGCTTACTATAACCTATGTTGATGATACTTGGGTAATATTTAATAATAGAAAATTAACCCAAAAACAATTTAACACGATGGCACAACTTAGGCATTTCCATAGAACTAATTGAGATTGTTGTATATGCTAAGTGAGAGATTAAATCTTGCTTAGCATATATATATGCTTGAAAGGTAATAAAATGAAACATAGATTAAATGAAGGATGCACTTCAAAAAAGAAACACTTAAGGTCATTCAGAGAAGATTGGGATGACTTTGGTAATGAGTGGGAAGAGATAGATTCTAAACAGGTTCAAGATTCTGATGGATTTTGGACAGACTACACTTGGTATTCTAATGGAGAAAAGCATATCTTTATGTTTGGTGATAAAGAACTCTATGAGCCAGATGAAGATTATGCTGACTGGGAAACCGAGGACGAGGAAACCGCACAGATATGGTTCAATACCTATGAAGGGTTTACTGACGATGACGAGATAGAGGAAACCGAGGAAGAAGAAGTGATAGACGAAAATCTCAACGAATCAATTCTTGATAAAGGATTAAAGGCTAACGTTAATGGAGTTGAGTGTAACACAGTAGAGGCAGTCACCAAAGAGGTTATTAACTCTATAAAACAGTACAGATTCCATAATGGTGATGATTCAATCAACATCACTGTTGGATAGGGGTTGGTATAAATGAAATTTAGATTATTAGAATCTTATGAAGATACCGAAGAATTTATTGATAATGAGCTTCTTGATGAGGATATAAACGAAGAAGATGATTTAGATGAATATTTTTATAATCATTTAAAGGAAGACGACTTAGAAGAAGCTTTTAATGTAGGGGATAAGGTTAAGGTTAACAAGACTGGTCGTAAAGGTGTTGTGAGTAAGAAGCGAAAAACTCTGTATGATGTAAAATTAGATGCAGACAGAGTGCATAA
>AUXO011364957.1_pt1 | contig 11671 bp, 9 predicted proteins | sample 768731 | NCBI WGS metagenome assembly AUXO01 (sample SAMN02715735, study PRJNA202380) | gut metagenome | biome: sheep rumen | host: Ovis aries | place: New Zealand: Palmerston North | reverse complement strand
AGCGTTTCCTTAATCCAGACCGCGTATCTATGCCAGATATTGATACAGACTTTGCACCTTCCATACGGCAGAAGGTAATTGAGTATGTTGATAAGAGGTATGAGTACACACAGCCCTACGACAATGCGCTTAAAAGCACTATTTGCAACATCTATACCGAGTCTATGCTCGGCGGCAGAAGTGCTATCAGAAGCGTTGCTCGTGTTACTGGAGTGGATTACAGCACCGCCGACAAAATTGCGAAGTTGATTCCTGCTGAACCTAATATGACCGTAAAGAAGGCTCTTAAAGAAAACGAGGACTTTAAAAAGGTCTATGAAAGTGACGCAACCGCCAAGAAACTTCTCGATGATGTATTGCTTGTAGAAGGTCTCCCAGACCATACTGGCATACACGCGGCAGGAGTAATAATCGCAGATAAGCCTGTCTCGGAGTATGCTCCTATGTTCTGGTCTGAAAAGGCTAATGCTTGGGTAGTACAATGTGATATGGTTGCTTGCGAAAAAGACTTGGGACTTCTGAAAATGGACTTCCTTGCACTTAAAAACCTTGATATTATTGCTACAGCAACAAATTTGGTAAGGTCACAGGGAATGTCTATCAATATGGAGTATATAGCTTCAAAGGCAGACGACAGTAAGGTTATAGCTGACATTTATGGAAAAGGCAACACAAACGGAGTGTTTCAGTTCGAGTCGAGCGGTATGAAACAGACTCTTACTTCGTTCAAACCTACGACCATAGACGACATTGTTTTGCTTAACGCTGCTTATCGCCCAGGTCCTATGCAATATATCTCCGAAATAACTGATGTCAAGTTTGGAAGAACACAGCCTCAATACATAGTTCCAGAAATGCGGGAAATATTGAGCGAAACTTACTCTAAACCTATATACCAAGAGCAGATACAGCAGATATTCCATAAGATAGCGGGATTCAGTCTTGGTGAAGCGGACATAATTCGTAGAGCTATGAGTAAGAAACACATTGACGAACTTGAACAGTATAAAGGCAAATTCTTTGAAGGTTTCGCAAAAAGGGGAGTGCGGAATGACAAGATAAATGCTTTCTGGACAGAACTCCTCGATTTTGCAAGCTATGCCTTCAACAAATCACACGCTGCCGCATATAGCGTCCTTTCGTATCAAACAGCGTTTTTAAAGGAATATTACCTACCAGAGTACACTTGTTCATTATTTAAGTATACTTCACAGGAAAAGCTACCTTTGTATATACGCAACGCAAAAGAAATGGGCGTTACGACCTTCACTCCCGACATAAATAAGTCAGAAATGACTTTCACCCTTGACGGAAGCAATATTCTCTTTGGTCTGGGTAATGTCAAAGGCGTTAAAGGCGGCGCAGAAACAGTAATCGCAGAAAGAAAGGCTCACGGCACTTTTAAGTCATTCAAGGACTTGATAATGCGAGCTTGTATTTCTGGCATCAAAAAATCGGTTATTCAAAGCCTTATTCTTGCAGGCGCACTCGACTCTCTCTGTAAAAACCGCAAAGCATACTACGAAATAACGGACGAGTGGGTAGAGAGCTGCAAAAAGGCTCTTAAAAAAGTGGAAAAACAGACGGACGGCACTTATGCAAATATCTATTCCGCACTTGAATCCGCGTGGATAACCCCTATTATTTCAGCGTCTTCTTACTTTACAAAGCAAGAGGCGTTGGAAAAAGAGAAGGAATACCTCGGTTTCTATGCGTCGGGACACCCTCTTGACGATATGAGCGAGATTCTTAAAGCAAATTCTGACATAGCAATATGCGAAATTGATGAAAACTGCGATAAAGTCACACTTTGCGGAAGGATTCAAAATTTGCAGTTGTTGCGCCGTAAATCCGATGGCAAACAGATGTGTAAGTTTACACTTGAAGACCTTTCTGGCGAAGTAGAGTGCATATGCTTTACAAAGGAATTTGCGCAAAACCAAGGATATATTTCCGAAAACGCTGTTGTTTCCATTTCGGGTTATGCTGATGTGGAAACGGACACAAATGACGAGGGAGAAACTTTTGTCGTAAACCTTCAAGTGCGTGTCATAAGCGTAAGAAGCACATCAAACACCAGAACCCTTATGATTAAGGCAAGCCTGCTTGATTGGACGGATACTATATATCCTGCTATTTCAAGCTTTCCACGAGGTACAGTAAATATAATCCTCAACGACACTCTTTGCAACGAATTGAAACATACGTCAGTATGTGTAAGAGCAGAGGATATTGAGAAATACCTCAACGGTCAGTTTGATTACGCATATTGTAAATAACAAAAGGAAAAGGGCGGTAATACGCTCTTTTCTTTTTTTATTCAAAAAAGTTGTGTTTTATTTGATTATAGTATATATATTAAGTATAAATATTTATACACGAAAGGAGATTGTACTATATGCTTGATATGTACGGTCATAAAACAATTATAAGGTCAGAGGAAATTGATTGTCCGATTAAGAATTATTGTCCCTGTGGTATTGATATAGGATATTCTGCGATTAAGGTGAAAAGTCCCCATACAGAATCAGTATTCCCCTCAATTTGTATGAAGGTCACTAATGACGAACCATATTTCTTTCAGCCTTCTGACATTAGGTACAGAGACGAAAGGGGGAACACCTGGTTTATAGGCTCTTTGGCAAAAAACCAGATTTCTTCAGACGACGCATTATCAAAAACAAACAACCTTTTGAGCCGTCAAAGGATTCAGTCTGAAGAGTTCCTTGTTCAGATAAGAGTAGCTATGTTCTTCTGTATGTGCAAACATTTTGATGAACACGGTTACGACCTGGATACAAGACAGCTCAAAGTCCAGACAGGACTTCCCCCGCAGTTTCTCAAAAGAGATAAGCAGCCCCTTATAGAAAGATTCCTCGGTAAACACCGATTTTCTATCAAGATAGGACAGTATGATTGGGTTAATGTCAAGATTGAACTTGGAGAAGATGATATTTCCGTTTGCAGACAACCCTTTGGAACTCTTATGAGTATTGTACTTGATTCTAATGGAAATCAGATTGATAAAACTATTCTTTCTGAATCTATTCTTGTCGTAGACCCTGGCTTTTATTCTGTCGATACGCTGTTTACTTTGAAAGGGCAGGCAAAGGAAGCGAACAATATCACTTGGGAAAACCTTGGTATGAAAGAAGTATTTCAAAGAACTTGCGATGATATAGGAAATGAGACCAATCATCAAGCTGATATTGATGTGTACCAGCTTGAAAAGGCTTTGAAAAAAGGTGTTATCTACTACGGTTCTCACAAAGATGTGTGTGGCTTTGAAGATAAGTTCAAAAAAAACCTTACTGCTGTATGCAGGGAGCTTATGGACAAACTTAATACGACATATAACAATATGCTTGATGTGGATATTATTATCCTCACAGGCGGCACAGGAATGGCTTGGAAACACAATTTTGAACACGAATACGGCGAAATGGGAGGTTTGCGCCTTATTGTTTCAAACGGCGCAATTGCAAATTCTCAAGGTTATTACAACTTCCTAATTTCAAAGCTCGTGAAACTTGAAAGAGAGCAGGCGAGGTAAATGAGATTTCTTTTAGCTTTTGGTAAAAAAGACAATGACCTCAAACTTTGGAGAAATGCCGTAAAAAACTACGGTTTTAATGTTTCTGAAATTATAGTTGCCTTGATTAAAGCAGAAATCAATAATCAGATAGCAAACATTCCTAAAATCGACATACTATCAGATAACGGACTTTCTCCAAATACAATGCAAGTCAACCTCAACATAAATGACGAGGTTGCAGAAAAAGCATTGTTGCGTATAGGCGATTATCAGAAAGCTGCATATCTAAAGTCACTTATACGACGTTCTTTCTTTGCGTCTTCACAGGATAAGCTGTTAAAAGAGAATCTGTCCCAGATTACTGTTACAAGTGCGGAAAAGAAAGAACGCACAAGAAAGGTCAATAAAAAGCCTGTCGTAAAGCAGGATATAATGCTCGATGAACCTAAAATCGTCCACACATCTTCTGTTATTATAGACGATGATGATTATGACTACGATAATGCAGTAGGCGACGAGCAGGCGTTTGAGCCGACAGATTCAACACTTGATATGTTTGCCGCACTTGCTGGCGAGTAGGGGAGGGCGGATAATTGTTTAATTACAAAAACCTTATAATAGCTCTTGCTTCAGCAATAGCTATCCTTTGTGTTGTTGTGCTATTTACCATTGTGCTATCCGATGGCAAAAGTGATTCTTCAAGTTCCTCGGCAGCAGACAGTACATCTTCTCACAAGGTCACATTCAGCTTCGACAGCGAGGCTCTTCCAGAAGGCTATGTCGCTGTTCTGGGCTATGAAGATGTTTATAAAATCATCAAAGACGGCACAATAACAGGCTATAAAATTAAGACACAAAGCGGGAAATATGAAGATTACGATATGAATAAACCCGATAACTTCAAAGTTTACAACGATGAACAGCAGATATATCAAGCTGTTGATTCTGACAACAAAGTTTTATATTACCGCAAATTCAACGGAAAAGAGTGGAATGTAGTCAATAAGGAAGGTGATACTCTCCTTGAAATTCCCGAAAACTACAAAAGAGCTGATAATTCACAAGAGTTATATATAACGAGTGATAACGGAAAGCAAATTATGCGAAAAATCATAAAATTCGGTGACGGTTCATTTGCTTGGAATACTGTTGACAATATAATGGAAACGCCCACGACATCTACTACAACGACTACGGCTACAACCACTTCAGAACCGCAATCTACCACAGCAAAGCCCACAGATACGACAAAAACTACCGCGAAATCAACAACTACAACAAAGAAAACTGCTTGATTACTGTTTGTTTCAATAATTAAAGCGTTCTATAAGAAACCCCGTTAGGTTTAATTATATATGTTGGCTGCGAGAGAAAGACTGCCTTTGGCAGTCTTTTTCTTGCGTTTTTTTCGCAAATATCATATAAATATAGTGTCCGTTAATCTTGATTATTTTATTATTGATAATCAAGATATTTTTTATATTTTATAGCTCTTAACGAGCAGAAAGGTGGTTCTTATGATAAGAATAACAAAGAAAATGAAAGAAAGTGTCGATGCACGACAAACTAAAATTTGGAGCGTAATCAAACAGAATTACGGTTCTGCGCTGCCCGCAAACGACAAGCTTCAGATGAAAAATGGGGAGTTTCTATGCAACAAGTGCGGAACAGTAGGGAAATATGACGACAGCTTTACTGGCTGCCCGACTTGCAAAAATACTAATTATGAATCTCTTGACAGATTTGTTTCATTCTCTATCAACGATAAAAAAGAAGCATACTCGGTGCATATGGCGGAACTGGGAATTAGGGCTGTATATTTTGCCTACTCTGATATGCAATATCGGGTTAATACAAAACAATCTGTACCTGTTATTAAGATTAAGTTTTTGGTGTATATCGTTGAACAAAACGGAGAAATCGGGATTTATGATTACTCATTTAAACGACTGAAAGAAAAACGTATTCCTTTAACTTATACTGACTTTGCAGAAATAAGCTCTGCTTCACTCGTTGAGCTTGAATACGGAGATGAAGACTTCTTTACGATTAAAGAAACCCCGCTAAAAAATGCAATTGAAGCATCATTAAAATCGTCAATTTTTAATGAGAACAATCTACTTAATGTTGACATTACAAGTTGGATAGGAGACGATTACACAAAAGATGCCAAGCTCACCATAGTCGGCAAAACGCACGAAAGTCATTACCCCAATAAGTTTGGAGGAAAGAGCTTTGTGTTTGTATGTGGGAAGTGCGGGGCAGAGACTACTCTAAACACAACCAATGAGTTCTTTACGTGTCACAAGTGCGAAAAATGTGGCGCAGAAAATGTTAACCGCTACAACGGTTATCATCAAAATTCATTCAAAACATATGTAGCCTCCAATGAAAGCTGCCTGCAAATGCTCTTCATTAAAGGTTGTCTCGTGTTAGAAAACGGAATCACGAAAGACCTGCAAGAGATGTATTTATGCCAAGTTGATAGCAAAGGAGAAACTAAATGGTATCAATACTTGGGTAAAGTATTTGCAACTGGGGAAGCCCCGACAGTTGAAACGTATTCACAAATTGAACTATCACCAGAGCAGTTTGAGACAATTTCAAATTTTAAAGGACTCAAATATACTGGCTGGAATGAGTTCTTCAAATCTTTAAAAGTCGAGTTTGCAAATTATATGCTTCCACGGTATTTCGATTTACTATCTCGTGACCGACGAATTGAACTTCTTGCTAAAGCTGGATTTACGAATACAATACTCAATATGTTTCATAATGGTATACCCAAGGAGTTTGAGAAAATCCAAAAAGCACCCAAAGGTCTTATAAATCTCTTGAAGCAAGCGAATGTAAGAACCCCGTTATCTTCGCTTTTCGACTGCTATAAGAGAGACCCTAATGTATGCTGGGAAGACTTTGACTATCTCGTTTACAGATACAGAAATGTACAGGACATTCTGCGACTAAAGATTCCAGGTATCGACGTATCATCAATAGCCAAATACATACGGTATGTTGATGAACAGCAGGCTTGTCCACCAGAAGAATCAGTACAGCTTTGGTCTGATTATCTTCGTATGCTTAAAAGGCTGGAGGTCGATTTCGGAGATAGAAGAGCATTGTTCCCTAATTCTTTAAAAAGGGAACACGATAAAGCCTCTCGCAAAGTTTCGATTCTGCGTGACGAAGTAGAGTGCGAAAAATTCAATAAAAAGGTTTCTTCTGAAAAGTACAAGGCTTTGGAATATAGCGGAAGAGATTATTCTGTTATTATCCCCAAATCCCCAGAAGACCTCTTTGAAGAAGGACGTAAGCTCAATCATTGTGTAGGCACTTATGTTGGCACAGTAGCGAGTGGTTACAGCAAGATTGTGTTTGTCCGTCAGAAAGGAGAACTTGAAAAGCCCCTTGCAACTATGGAAATAAGGGGTAACGAAATCATACAAATCAAAGGTTTTTCTAATGCAAGACCTTCAAATAAAGTTATGGATTTCGTAAAAAACGAGTACGCTGCAAAGCAACATCTGCTTTTAGCAGTATAGAAAAAAAAGGAAAGACCTTCACGGTCTTTTCTTTTTGGGTATAAAAAATTGTTTTTTTTCAGAAAATCGTATATATATAAGATAAATCACTTTTGAGAAGGAGAATCATATGAAAAAACTATATATTCTATTGCTTGCCTCCTCAATTTTGCTGTCTGGCTGTTCCAACAAAGGAGGTCCAACAGGACTTGATAGCTATGTAGAAGCCCATAATGGCAGTTTTTCCACCGATTCAGGCGTGGAGATTGAGACGCAGGAAGCTGTTTATGATGAAATTCCCCAGAATTACAAGAATATAGAGGGTAACATTTTTGCCGTCGTAAAAGACGGAGAGATTATTGCATATAAGTACGGGAAAAAAGATGGGGATAAATGGACTTTTGTTGATTGTGATGAAAAAGGAAACATTATTACTCGCAAGGTTACGACCACAACAACTCAAAAGACTGATTATTCTACTACTACGACAACTTCAAGTTCTACTACCAAGGCAATGAATAGCTCAACAACAACCTCGAAACAAACCACAAAGGCAGCACAGCCTACTACCAAACAATCTGCTGCTACCTCTCAAAAACAGACTTCTGCACAACAAACTAAACCAAACACACAACCAACGCCTAAACCTACATCAAAAGCTACACAAAAGTCTACTTCAAAAGCTACTTCGTCAGTTCCATTCAGCTATACATTTATCAATGGGCTGTCTGGCTTGCCCGCTTCCGTTAAGAATTATTTTCAATATTATATCGACAGAGCTGATATAAACTCTCTTTTGACAAAAGAGAAAATAGGGGATAACGGAAGCTTGTATGTGATGCTATATATGCTTAATGGCAGTCCTGTGTCCATAAGGGGAGTTCAATCAAACGGTATAATCACATATCATCTCGGCTCTGGGACAACAACAGTATGTCGGATTATTGAAATAAAAGGCTTTAGCGGAAAGGTAAGCTACAATAAAGTATAAATTAAAAAGAGAGTCATATGACTCTCTTTTTTCTTGCATAGCATACATTTTTGTTTATCGCGCATTGTAGACACCCTGAATGATTGGTCGTTCGATTTCCCACAACCGCAAAGAACTCGTGTCCTTTTGAACATCTCCATAAAACCTTTTTCTTGCTGCCGTAGGTTATTTCGGTCATATCATAATGTCCGCCTCTTTCAGTAGTACCTACATACTCTGATGCAAGTCCTTTCCCATATTCTCCATTTTCCTCACACCATTGCTTTAGTGATTTTCTTGTGTTCATTTTTGATTTCGTCCTAATTTTTTTATTTAATGGAAGCGGCGATACCATCAGCCGCCTCCTAAAGAGATGCAAAACGCTACGAGCAGGATTGCTTACGACTCTCCGATGCCGAGAACAGATTTATAGTGCTATCTGAAACACTTGATTTTATTTCTTCGGCTCTTCCTTTTTGGGATAAAGTCTTTCTTTGACATTACTCGTGAGGATAAAGCCAAGAGTTGCTAATGTAAAAATAAAATATAGTACGGTAATCAGAGTGAACGGACAAACGATAATCAGATAAAACAATGCAGCTATAAGCGGCATAACCATAAATCCATAGTAGATTATTCTGGCTGACAACATATTATCCCTTCTTTCTGTTTTTTAAGGTAATCGTCTTACCTTAACTGTAATATATAATAAAGTTTTGATTTTGTCAAGCAAACAAGTAAAAATTCCGAGAAAAAAATAAAGAGAACTGCTAAATGCAGCTCTCTTTATTCTTTTTAGGCATTATTCTATCAAGAATACTATCCTTCAATTTTTGCCTTGCGTTCATTTGTTCACGCAAAGCAATCTCTTCTTCAAAAGCCTGTTTGTTAACCAAAGCCTTTTTGAGCAGCTTCTCATTTTCTTTGATTATTGCCCTTATTACACAAGCGGCAGACTTTCGATTTTTTAGTTCTGCAAATTCTCCAACAGCATCAGGAATACTGTCTGCATATTTGCAAAGTCCAGCTCGCCAGAACAAGCCTTCAAGATGTTTGCTGAAAGCTACATCTTTATCAGCTCTCTCGGCAAGCTCACTTAATCTTCTCCACATATACCGACTACGATTTAATATCTCATTGTCATATGCGGCAGAGTCCCTTTTCGCAAGAGCAGGGAAGGTGAGATAATCATATCTGACTACTACCTCTCTTTTCTCTCCATTCACAAGAACTCTTTTTTTCTCTGCGGGTCTGCGAAGAATTGAACAACCAAGCAAGCGTTGATATTCCTCTTCAGTCGGAAGGTCGAACTCTATCTTTTGATAGTTCCCAAAATCCTTTCCGTCCGACAGGAATATCTGCCTCGGCAGAGAAAAGTCTTGGACAATCCTCTCCAGCAGAGCGTTCATATTCTGCAAACCTATCCCTGTGTATTGGCTTGCCAGTTTGAGAGTATCGGCACGTTCTTTACAGCTTTCGCAAGTGAAAGCGTGAGCATCAAGATACGCCCAGCAACTACCTAACTTGTGGTCGTCGTGGAAAGGACAAATGAAAACTATGGTCTTTCCTCTGACTTCCCACTTATCCGAATAGCGTTTCACTATATCTGCAATAGTGAGAGCCGACTTGACTTTTTTCTTATCAAGTAGCATTTTAAGTTCCTCCTTTTAATAATCAAATATAAAAAAATAACACGTCGTCTTACTCTTTATTTATATAACATTTCAAAAATTAACACAAGAAAATTAGCTCTTTACAGCACTCAAAAGCAGTATAAATTGTATAAAAATTTATACATTTTATACAATTTATATTTTTTATACTTTTTCCATAATCTGTTATTTATACGGTCGATTTTCACTCAATATGGTCGATTTGCAAATCGACCTCCTCCTTTAGTATAGAAATAGGAAGTTTCGAGAAATTTGGCGAAAATCGACCGCTAAAACACCTACAGAGACGAAAAACGATTTTTGAGCGGGGTAAGTGGGCGAAAATCGACCGAACTTTGAGTTTTCAGAGGGGTAAACCTATTTAAAAACCTAAAAACGACCCCAGCAAAGACATTCGATTTTCAAAAAGCGAAAATCGACCACTTTTGACCCAAAAACCTAAAATGTATAAAAATTTATACATCTAATTTTGCTCTGTTTTTTTCTTTTGCCCCTCTCAAATTTCTTCTCGCAAGCCCTCACTTTGACTTACATAAAAGCAACATAATAAACTCACTTTGAGAAGACTGTCGCCCACTTTGCCTGTCTCAAATTTCTTCGCCTGCTACAAGATACCTAAAAGAAATGACTAACGTATAATACCATTACTCAAACTTAACTCAATTTGAGCAAGCCTGCTCTACGAAGAATCATCTTATACTCTTTGTCTTTCAAAGCTCACTTTGAGATATATAAAAGTGTATCTTGATTCTGAAACTGATAGCCAACAGGGGAGTAACCGAGAATGAGTTGCACTTTTATCTGTTGATTGTATAAGCCTGCTCAAAATAAGAACTCTTGACAAAAATCAATTTGAGCAAGTCAAAGGATAAGACGACACTCTCTCAAAAATAATCGGAACGAGAGCCGACCTCAAAATTCTTCTCATAGGAATCTGCTCAAATCAATTTGAGCGTGGCTGCTTTAAGCAACATAAAACTCAAATATATATGAAAAAGAATAGCTGCGGAATCAAATTCGTATACTGACAGGAAGATAATTAAAGAAATTTGCATTTTGCTTTAATTAGACGAATTTTGACTGCGCCTAATTAAAATAACTTTAATTAGAAAAGCCTGCTCGGAAAGCAGGCTTGCTCAAACTGCGACCAGAATATAATCGGACTCGAATTACTTTGTGTTCCGATAGAGGCATTTGCTCAAAATTCTCCGCACAAGTTGCTTCCTGTTCTCTTCACACAAAAAGCTCTCTATATATAGAAAATGTAACCCGCATCTTGCTTTGAGCAAAGCTATCGTATGCAAAAATATTTGATGTTACGAATGGGAACAGCTCAAAGTTCTTTTTGCAAACAAAGCCTCTCTCAAAAAGCTCGATATATATAGAATTAAAATAAAATGTGATTTCAAAAAAATTCGTGTAATAATTATAAGTCGGAGTAGGGAACAGCTCAAAGTTCTCTATCTACTCAAACCATAAGCTCAAATTTAACCAGCCACATTTTGACTCAAAGACTTTCTCTTCGCCCAAACCCCGCCTTTCGCATACTTAACAATAATCAATATTCATTCTGTATATACGCCTACTCAAAATACCTTTGAAAATTATTTGAGTGACGCAAAGAAATTTGAGCAAGCCCAAATTACACTTCGAGATAACCGAGATTGTAAGATAAGCAACCAACAATTGTGGCGAGAATACACAAAGCAAAGATTTACGAGCGAGCGCAACCCAGACTTTGATATATATGAGCATTTTGCATTGCCTATATATTACCGAGACCCAACTGATGATTTGAGTAAAGGAAGCAGGCATTTATTATCCCTTATTTCACATATAGCACCTAATGCCACTTGGTAGTTTTACAACCACATCGTTACAGCCGCATCTTACTTGATATAATAAATAGCTTCTATACACAATAGAACTCCGTCAGAACTCCACCCTACTGGAAAGATAAACACTATCTTTT
>AUXO017100334.1_pt1 | contig 11673 bp, 13 predicted proteins | sample 768731 | NCBI WGS metagenome assembly AUXO01 (sample SAMN02715735, study PRJNA202380) | gut metagenome | biome: sheep rumen | host: Ovis aries | place: New Zealand: Palmerston North | reverse complement strand
TAAAGGGTTTTGTCATGTAATCGTCGGCGCCACAGTCAAGGCCACGAATTTTGTCTGCAACATCATCTTTTGCAGTAAGCAACATAACGGGAACCATGTTTTTTTCATCACGCAAGGTTTTTAAAAGTGACAGTCCGTCCATTCCGGGCAACATAATATCAAGAATGATTGCATCGTAAATTCCGCTCTGTGCATACTTCAAACCTTCATTACCGTCATACACTGTATCAACGCCATAGCGGTTCTTTTGGAAAATCTCTACCAGTGCCTGAGAAAGGCGAACTTCATCCTCTACTAACAGTAATCTCATACATAACCCCGCATAACTTAAAAATATGTATTAGTATACACCTCATACCTTAAGCGAGTTTGAAAAGTTGCTCAACATAGGGTTCACGCACAACCATAACTGAACATTTTGCACTGTTTATAAGCTCGCGGTTATTTGAACCCACAACATTATGTTCAGTTGCAGACTTTATTGTCGTATTTCCGCCCACAAGTATGACATTTGCCTTAAATTCCTGAGAACAAGCAATAATCTGAGACCAGACAGAGCCCCGCAAAAGTTGCGTTTGAATTTTTACACCCTTTGTCTTTGCAAGCTGCTCTACATACGCAAGGTTACGCTCTCCGTCTTGGGTAAGAGACTGTTCTGCAGATGCCGCTTCTTCTGCAACAAGAAATTTACTCAGTGCAAGGTGTTTAATAGTTGCGGTATCGACAACATAGACCACTTTGAGCTGACATTTAAGCGTTTTTGCCATGATTATGCCATACAAAGCTGCCTGTAATGATTCTTTCGAACCGTCATAGGCTACGAGAACACGTTGAAACAAGGGCTTTATCATTGTGCACCCCCATCTGATTTTTGACGATTTTTGAGACTCTTAAGAACAAATACATTTTCTCGCTCTCTTTCTTCAAGAACACTTTCTATGTATTTTACTGTTTCTTTATCTTGGGGAATAACCATCTTGTCCAAGGCATTTACACGACGCTGTGTTTTTTTAACTTCCATAGCAAGACGCCAAACAATAGTTCGAATACTTGCCATCTGAGTTAAAAGCGTAAGCAGTTCAAAAAAGTCTGCCATAACTTCATCGCTATCAGGAAATGTTCCGCCGAAAGAACAGAATAACTGTCGCTGGGGAAGCGTAACATCAATGCTGGTAAACTCCATGCCACCTACAATAACAGGCTTTTCTGAAATGTCAAAAGAATAGTCAACAGAGTGAGCAATGCGTTCAACTCTATCTCCACCAACTGCCATAAGCATGTTTTTTAACGCAGGATATGCTTTTCCAATACAAGCATCTATGTCTTTTTCAAGCAGTTTAATTTTTTCGACAAGACGCATCAACTCCATAACCAAAATCTCTCGTTTTTGTTCCAAAAGATCATAACCTTCTGTACTTACCGAAAGCTGTTCTTTTATTGCGAGTAAATTTGATTTTGTTGGAGCAATGTTCAAGCGTGCCATCTTACATTACACCGCCTCTGTTACCGTAGGAAGATATTTGTCAAGCAATTCATCTTTAATGCGGTACAGTTCTTCGCGAGGAAGAATGCTTAAGATTTTCCATCCCAAATCAAGTGTTTCGTCAATGGAACGATCTTCGTATTCACCCTGAGTAAAGAACTTTCCTTCAAGTTCATTACCAAAGCGCAAATACAGTTTGTCTAAATCTGAAAGTTCTTCTTCACCAATAATGGCAGCAAGATTACGAATAGACTTAACTTTACTGTAACAAGCAAAAAGCTGACTTGAAACAGCAGCATGATCTTCTCGTGTCATTCCGTCACCAATGCCGTCTTTCATTAAACGACTCAAACTAGGCAGTCCACTTACAGGAGGATACATTCCCTTTTGGCTCATCTCTCGGTCAAGAACAATTTGTCCTTCGGTAATGTAACCAGTAAGGTCTGGAATAGGATGGCTTATGTCATCGTTAGGCATAGTAAGAATTGGAATTTGTGTAATACTTCCTGTTGAACCCTGAACTCTTCCTGCACGTTCATACAATTCTGCAAGGTTAGAATACAAGTATCCGGGGTAACCCTTACGACCAGGAACTTCACCACGGGTTGTAGAAATTTCACGCAATGCTTCACAATAGTTTGTCATATCGGTCATAACAACCAAAACATGCATGTTACATTCAAAAGCAAGATATTCCGCTGCAGTAAGTGCACAACGAGGAGTAATAATGCGTTCGATTGAAGGAGCATCTGCCAGTGACTGGAACATAACTACTTTCGAAAGAACACCACTCTCTTCGAATGTATGTTGGAAGAACTGAGCTACGTCGTACTTAATGCCCATGCCTGCAAAAACCATAACAAATTCTTCGTCTGAATTGCGTAGTTTTGCTTGTCGAATAATTTGAGCAGCAAGTTTGTTATGAGGCAAACCGTTACCACTAAAGATGGGGAGCTTTTGTCCGCGAATCAAAGTGTTCATTCCGTCGATAGAAGAAATGCCCGTTTGAATAAAGTCACGAGGATACACGCGGGCATAAGGATTGATGGGGTTTCCGTTTACATTAACTTTTTTGCTTGAAACAATGGGAGGATATCCGTCTATGGGTTCTCCCAGTCCGTTAAAGATTCGTCCGAGTAAACCGTGGCCCACACGAAGTTCCATTGGTTCGTCAAGGAATTCAACTGTGGTTTCTTCAAGGTCAAGACCAGTTGTTGTTCCAAAAACCTGAACTACAGCGGTATCTTTATTTAAGTCGATAATGCGTCCTGTTTTCTTTTCGCCGTTTTTATCGCGCACATACACTACTTCATCGTAAAATGAATTTTCACTGCGCTTTACCACAACAATAGGGCCATCAACGGCATTTAATCCTGCGTATTCAATTCCTTTCATATTGCTGCATCCTTACGGTATGTCCGTGACAGTTCTGCCATCTGCTCATCTAAGTGGTGTGCAATGGTAGAAAGTTCTTCCACCTGTTCGTTTGCAATGCGAGACTTCGCGCGAACAATTTCGTTGCGTACAGGAAGTTCCGTCACTTTAACCAGGGGAGCTCCCGCTTTAATGACTGCAAGCGCTTGAGTGTAGAATGACATTATAAGTTCAAGAATGTGCACTTGCTTTTGCGGAACAGAGAACTGATCCACTGGGTCAAATGCATCTTGTTGTAAAAATCCGTTTTTAATCATTTCTGCAACAGTAAGCACCAAACGGTCTGCATCGGGAAGTGCATCTGCACCAATTAAGCGAACAATCTGCTGTAAGCGCTGTTCTTTTTTTAGAAGGTCAAGAGCTTCAATGCGAATGTCTGCCCAACGACTGTCGAATTTATCCCACCAAGAACGAACTTCATCTGCGTATTCAGAATAACTGTCTATCCAACCAATAGCCGGGTAATGACGAGCGTTTGCAAGTTCTCTGTCCAAAGCCCAGAAACAACGAATAAAGCGTTTGGTATGCTGAGTAACAGGTTCAGAAAAGTCACCACCTGGAGGCGAAACTGCACCAATAACAGTAACAGAACCTTCTTGACCACACAGAGAATTAACTCTTCCTGCCCTTTCATAAAATTCTGCAAGGCGTGTCGGTAAGTATGCAGGGAAACCTTCTTCCGCTGGCATTTCTTCCATACGACCAGAAAGTTCACGCAAAGCTTCTGCCCAACGAGAAGTCGAGTCTGCCATAATAGCAACATGCATACCCATGTCGCGATAATACTCTGCAAGTGTAATGCCTGAATACAAAGAAACTTCACGAGCAGCAACAGGCATGTTTGAAGTGTTAGCAATAAGAATGGTTCGTTCCATAAGAGAACGTCCCGTGCGTGGGTCAATTAGTTTAGGGAAGTCGGTAAGAACATCTGTCATTTCGTTACCTCGTTCACCACAACCAATGTAAACAATTAAATCTGCATCACACCACTTTGCTATGGCATGCTGAGTCATTGTTTTTCCTGTTCCGAATCCACCAGGAATTGCGGCAGTGCCACCCTTTGAAAGCGGGAAGAAAACATCAACAACACGAAGACCTGTTACTAAAGGCTGACTTACTTCCAACTTTTGTGCAAAGGGTCTTGGTTTACGAAGCGGCCAGTACTGAGCCATTGCAATTTGTTCGCCACGGTCAGTTACCGCAATTATTTCATCAACGGTGTAAGAACCGCTGCCTTTAAACTCAGTAAGTTTTGTTCCTTTTGTTGTTGGGGGAACCATTATCTTGTGCGTAATGGAACCAGTTTCTTCTACTGTTCCTAAGACAAAGCCTGGATGAATTTCTGTTCCCACTGCGACAGACGAAAGAGCTTTGAAATCCCATTTTTTATTTTCGTCAATAGGAGCCGTTCTCTGACCAGGAAGCAAAAAAGCGCCACCTTGTTCAAACATTTCTTTAAGCGGTCGCTGGATTCCGTCGTAAATTGTTCCAACCAAACCAGGTCCCAGTTTAAGCGAAAGAGGACGCTCACTTGAAACAACTTTTTCGCCAATATGCATTCCAGAAACATCTTCGTAAACCTGAATGGTAGCGTAATTTTTTCCCTGTCGAATTATTTCGCCCATGAGTTCTTTTTCACCCACGGAAACAACATCATACAAACCACATTTATCAAGCCCGGAGGCATAGACGATTGGTCCTGAAATACGGGTAATAGTTCCGGTAATCATTCTGAAATCCTCCCGTCAAAAAGTGCAGCTGCCAGTTCTTCACTGTGAGAATCCAAAACTTCCCTAACTTTTTGATCAAGTGTCATACGACAAGTCACACCCCTTTCAGAAACAAGGAGTATTCCTTCGCGGAAAGCAAAACCGTTAACAGCTTCGTCAGAAAGAAGTGTTAGCTCTCCACTTGTGCAAGAAGTCAAACGGTCTTTAAAAAGCGCTTTAAGCATAGCTTCTGCATCAGAAAGGGGAATACCTACAACCCTTGCTTTAACCGCATCATCACCTAAAATAGAAAGTGAGCGTTTAATTAACGATTCAATAACAGAAAGACGTTTTTGTGCACCCAAAGATTCAAAGTATTCATTCAAAGCTTCAAGCACAGAATTATGAATATACGAAACCGTATATCGTTCTTTTTCAAGCGGAATAGATGCGTTGACATTTTTTTCATACAGCGCAGCCTGTTTACCTGCTTTTTCCTGAGCCTGTTTACGAGAATCTTCTACGCGACTTGAAACACCGTCTAACAAAGACTGAGCACTTTCATCTGCACGTTCGAGTATGCGTTTTGCTTTTCTTTCTGCATCTTGACGAATTTCACGATCAAGCACTTCTGTAGAGCGTAACTCTTCCATAGCAATTTCCTAAATTTGAATTCCCACTGCTTCACGAATTGCATCAGTCAGCGATTTTTTTCCTTGTAGGCGACCGTTAAGCCCCGGAATCTCAACAATGAGAGGAGCCTGACCTTTCATCTGCCAGTCTAAAACTTCATCTGACAACATGTCCGATACATCTTCGGTAAGAATGAGAACCTTTGGTCTATTTTCATGAACAAGCGCTGATGTGGCAGAAGCCCTTCCGGTTACCATATTAAAAGCATCGAGTGCATCTTGACGATTCGTAACCGCCGCACCCTTTACACCGGCTAGCATAAAGCCAAGCACCAGTTCTCGCTCTCCAATTACAAAATACTCCATGTACCACGCGTCTTAGAGCAAGACAATAAAAAGCGCAACAAGGAATCCCCACAGACAAATACCTTCTGCAAGACCAACAAAAGGAATAGCCTTTCCAGAAAGTTCTGCGTTTTCACTCATTGCACCCATAGCAGCAGCACCGATTTTTCCAACGGCAAGACCACCACCAATACAAGCAATACCAACTGCCAGTGCAGCAGCAAGATACTTGATTCCACCAGCAAGGCCAGAATCAGCTTCAGCTTCTACAGCCTGACTTTCACTGTTTGCTGTCTGTGAAGACTGAGCAAATGCTGCAGTAAGACTTACAGCGCACATCAGTACCAAAGCAATAATGCATTTCTTGTTCATACAAACACCTCTTATAACCAATCTCTATTTCAGTCTGAATGAAAGCACTCAGACATATTACCTCTTTTATGCAACCGAATGATATTCAAACACAAAGGGTTTAAACTCACGACCGGTTTCGTTAAAGAACTTACTAAAAAATTCGTAATACTGAAGACGAATAACTTGAATAGAAACAACCATTCCTTCAAGCACAACAACAATAGCATTTCCCACAATGCTTATAAGAAGGGCACCCCATGCTGGAGCCATAGCACAGAGCGTTTCGATGATATAACCCAAAACCGCATGAGCAAGAGAAAATGCACCAACACGCAAGAAACTAACGGTATTAGAAAGATAAGAACTTATAATTTCAATCAATTCAACAACAGCAGAAATAATTGCAGTTCCCAATCCGTCTTCAAAAATGGGCCTTTCGCCTTCAACCAAACGAATAAGCGGTTCACCAAAAGCAGTAAGCAAAAGCAAAGTTCCCATAATGATCCAGTCATAGAGTGCAGGGCTGTGACCAAAGAAAGCAAGTCGCAAGGCAAAGACAACTACATACCAGAAAAAACATGCGCCCGTCAGACCCGTTTTTGAAAACAGAGCCTTACCATAATGCTTTAGTGCAAACTGATTAAAAATGTTTATGACTAAACCAGTTGTATTGATTATAAAACCAACACCGACTGCAAAGCCAAAGAACATAAACATACGAGTAATAGACTGACTGTCTCCACTGGGCATCATGGGTAAGATTTGATCTCTTGGAGTTCCAAAGAAGCCCGTGACCCATCTGCTAAAAGGAGCAAGCAGTTCTGCATTAGCAAAGACTTCACCAGTAAGAATTCCCATAATCATACTGCTTAAGCCTATTGCCATAAAGACAATGCCAAACTTTTCCCAACCGTCAAGTTTAAAAAGTTTTTTTTGCATTAAAATTCCCACAAGAAGGAAAACAAAGCCCTGCCCTGCATCACCAAACATAAGTCCAAACAACAAGGTAAAGAAAAGTGCAACAAAAGGAGTTGGGTCAATTGTTCCATACAAGGGGGAACCATAACTAAAGACCATGCGCTCAAAGTTACTTACAATTTTTCCATGTTTAAGTTTTGTAGGAACTTTTTCTTGTCCGGAAACAACCGCTGCAACTTCGTTAGGAGCATAAACACGCACTGCCGCTCGACCTTCTGTAATTGAATCAATACGCTTAGTCAAGTCACGACAAGTATAGGCGGGAATCCATCCGGTAAGTCTATACACAAACTGTGTTGATTCAAGTCCATCTTGAACAGCATGTACTTGCGACATAAGTGAAAACGCTTGAAGTAATTTTCTAAACTGCTGCTCGTGTGTCAGTGCAAAATTTCTGCGCTCTTCTTGAATTTCTTCAAAATCTTTTTGAGCTTTTTCTTTTTGAGCAGTAAGAGAAGCAAGCATGTCATCGGGAATGCCCTTAAAGTCTGAAGGAACCGCAAGCTCTACAAAGTGATGAGCTTTTAGTTCTGTATCAAGAGCAAAACGAGCATTCTTAGAACAAGCTGCCATAATGCGACTGCCATCTTCACCCAGTTTAAGAATAACAGCACGATCTCCCACCGCTTTAACAAGACTGTCATAAGCAGAAGGAGCAATTTTTCCTATGCGCATTGTTAAAAACGAAAGTGCTTCAAGTTCAGAATAAGAAACCTTTAAGTTAGCAAAAGACTGAGCTTCTGTTGCTGCTTCACTTACGCGTTTTAATGCATCTGATAAAGACAATTCTTTTTCATGTATTTCTTCCGCACGCGCAATCAACTGTTGGCAAACTTCGCGATCTTCTTGTGTAGGAAGTTCAAGCGGTGACTGGTATCCTTCAAGATCAGCTATACCTAAAAAAGAACGAACATGAGAAAGTTTTTCGAACAAAGTTCTGTCTTCGTTGGGTTCAGACTCAGCACGAACTTCATTCTGAAACTGAAAGTCGCCTTCCTTACCTAAATAGAGGAGCACATTCTGTATATCTTGTTTAAGAACCATCAGTTCTACAAGGCGCATTGTTGTTGTCTTAGCCATTGCTTTCCTCCGTTACACCAGCAACCTGCATTGCACTCTTCATGCTTACATTCATACGAATTCCTTCCGAAACAGTGCGTATAGCATCAAGCTCGTTGCGTTTTACTATAAACCAGCACACCAGAGGACATTCGGTAAAAGGAAATGAATGAAAACTTCTGAGTGCGTGTGCAACATATTCTTTTTTGTGGGCATTACTGATCCATCGCGGGTCTACCGTCCACACTACTCCTTCTTCATGCGGATTCAGATAACGAGCGTACTTCCACTTTTGCCACTGGTCATAATTGTTTATATCCCAATCCAGTATTTTTAAGGCTTCACTTGCAAAAACATCATTTGCTGTTTTTCTTTCTGTCGAATAAGCAAGATGCTCGCGAATTTCTTCTGCATTCATATTGTAATACAGTTTCAAACGCAAAGCCCACAGTATGTTTTCCATGCGAATTTTTTCAAGAAGAAGACGCTTTAATTCTCCACGACAAGAAGCATCTGTTTTTTCTACATTGGTCCACAGTTCTTGCAAATACTGAACATCAAGACGATAGTCATTTGCTTGCTGTTCACTTAACTCGGGAACATGATCATACCACGAAAGCACAGAAGATGAAGTCATAGCTTTTATGTCAGGCCATTTTTCGTACTGAATTAAATTAAAGGGTTTTGTATCTACAACAGGAGGAATATCATGCTCTTTAAAACAGAGAGCCGCTCCTAATTCCTTTATGTTGTCGTAATCGTAAAAATGAACAAGAGAAACAAGCACTGGTGCAGGGTTAGCATAATTTGAAATAAGTTTTTTGTACGATTCAACAAAACGATCTCTTGCTTCAACTTCAAGCATTTTTGCAAGAATTGCTTCGGGAACAGCAGGAACTTCACTGTCACACACTAAAGCCCACAGTTCATGCAAAGTGCGTACAGAAAAAAGTTTTAGTGCGCGGCGACCCACATACGAAGATGCGAGCATACCACTTGCCTTTGCGTATACATAGCTGTCTGCGGCTGAACTATCCATTGCCATGAGCAACCTTCTTTCTGTTCCCTAACGGAACAACAGGGAATCCATGAACGAATTGAACGCCACATTATTTTTGGGAGTTTCTTTGAGTGAGTTTTTAAACGATGCAAGTTCGGCATCATGATGTTCCCCAGCTTCCTTCATACGCTTTTGTGCTTCTTCATCAAGCTGAGCATACATTTCTGTGTATTGGGTTTTAAACTGAGCATCTGATTTTGCGCGGGCGGCTGCAATGCGGCTGTCTGCTTCTTTTTGTGCATCCTGAATAACTTGAGCGGCTTCGCGTTCAACATCAAGCAAGTGCTGAATTACATCAATTTCATCAGCCATGTGCCACCACCTTTACGCCAAAGAAGCCTCGTACTGACATACAAGGTCATATACCTGACGTGCGTTCTGCATCTCTACGATTTGTTTTGCAAACAAAGGATTTTGTAATATAGAAGCAAGTGCTCTTAGCACTTTAAGGTGACGCTCTGTCTCTTCTGGAGCAGAAAGAACCATAAAAACAAGCGACACTGGAGCTTTGTCTAACGAATCATAATCAATACCCTTACGGCTTATGCCAATGGCACCAACTACATTCTTAACGCAAGAACAATGCCCGTGAGGAACTGCAATACCATGCATAATTCCCGTGCTCATTTTTGACTCACGCTCACGCAAGGCAGCAAGAGCTTGAGCACGGTCTATTCCAGGCTGAACACTAACAATAGATTCAAGCAGTTCTTCAAACAACTCTTCTTTGTCAGAGCTTTCTAAATTTAGGATAACGCTCTCCGGAGAGAATACTTGATCAAGTATCATTGCATCATCCTCCATACGCATACTGCTATTCGTCAAGCCAAGAACCAGCAGTAGAAGTAGCTTCTTCTACCGTACCTTCAACCTGTTCTGCAGTTTCAAGCAGATTTACATCAGATGCAGGAGCTTTGTTAAGCAGTGCAAGTGAAAATGCAATCACCAAAAACAGAGCGGCAAATACAGCCGTTGCCTTTGTAAGGACAGAAGCAGAGCGTGCACCAAAAGCAGCAGACTGTCCACCACCAAATACACCACCCATACCATTGTCGTTATCGTTCTGAACGACAACTAACAGAATAAGAAGAAGACAAACAATAATAAATGCAACTAAAAGGATAGTTCTTACAACACCCATTTTCTAACTCCACGCCGAAATCCGGCATACTTTGTATGGGTTACTATATTAACGGATTTATACGATTGCGTCAACTCACGGCCTATGTTATACTGTACCCATGACAGAACATGAACAGCATATTCTTGATGAATACAGAGAACAAAAACCACAGTTTGAACTTCTTGCTCAACACGCAGAACAATTTCTTAACACAGCAGTACAAAAAAGCAAGGCTCAGGTTTACGGAATTATTCACCGAATAAAAGAACAAAACAGTCTTGCTGGAAAATTACACCGTAAAGGCGACAAGTATACTTCTCTTTCGGACATAACAGACATTTTAGGTTTTCGCATTATTTGTTATTTCGCAGATGATGTAGATGCAATTGCACAAGCAGTTGCAGAAAGTTTTGACATTGACTGGGAAAATTCAATCGACAAAAGACACGCCCTTGATATTAATTCTTTTGGTTACATGGCAGTCCATTACATTTGTTCAATCAAAAAAGATGCGCCTCTTCCTGAGGAACTAAAAAACAAACGCTTCGAAGTACAAATGTGTTCGCTTTTACAACATGCGTGGGCAGTTATGAATCACGACTTGGGCTACAAAACAAAGTTCGGAATTCCACAAGCAGTAAGCAGAGATTTTTCGCGCCTTGCAGGTTTAATGGAAATTGCAGACGAACACTTTAGCCGCATTCGAGATACCGTTAGTTCTTACACAGAAGACGTACATCAGAAAATTGTTAACGACACTTCTTCCGAAATTCCTATTGATGCAGTTTCTCTTGCTGAATACATGAAGTACAGTCACAAAATGCGTTCTTTCTTAAACAAAATTGCAGAAGACTGTCATGCAGAAATTTTTGATGACACTCCCGAAAATTATATTGAACAGTTAGCCTGGCTTCATAAAACAAAGCTGGGTGACATTCAAAAAATGCTTGAAGAAAACGGAAGCCTTGCAGAACGCATTGCACAAAAAACACTTTCTGAATACGAGCTTGATATTTTTGCAGCTTCTGTGGGATTACGCGCACTGTGTCATGCAGAACTTATTACAAAAGGTTTTTCTGAACAGCAAGCAAGCGAATTTTTTATGCTTTCTCTTAACAACAAAGAGCGTTCACTTCAGCATGCAAAAGAACTTTTGAACGAATACAAAGCATAAGGGTAAAAAGAATGAAGTTTAAAGGCATCAATAAAATTCATCAGGGAAAATATATTGCTCGCTACGACATTCAGTATGAATCCGAAAAAGGAAGAGAAAAAACATACGAAATGATAAGCCGCAATAAACATATTACCACAGAAGATGATTTACACAACAATCAAGTTGATGCAGTAGTTCTTATTATGCACGATTCAGACAAGAGCCACATTCTTTTAAACAGAGAATTCCGCATGGCACCCGCAGAAACAGTCATTAACTTTCCTGCTGGCCTTATTGACCAAGGCGAAAGTGTACAAGAAGCAGCTGCACGAGAATTACG
>AUXO013401956.1_pt1 | contig 11674 bp, 8 predicted proteins | sample 768731 | NCBI WGS metagenome assembly AUXO01 (sample SAMN02715735, study PRJNA202380) | gut metagenome | biome: sheep rumen | host: Ovis aries | place: New Zealand: Palmerston North | reverse complement strand
GTTGTTCGTGATAAGGCACGTCGTCACGGTGCAAAAGAAGAATGCATCAAGATTGTTGATGACGCTTATGCAAATAGAGTAGCTAAGGGATTTACTAAGATTAAGTATGATTTAAATCTTGGTAAAGCCAATATGGAATATCGTATGGCAAATGGTATGGCTGAGATGATGGATGCAGTAAAGGCTGCAGGCGGCGGCCCAGCAGATTTGGAATATGCAGGTACATCATTTACATATTCTTGGTCTGAGCCACAGGATATTATCGATAACATTGATTATATCTTCCATACACATGCTAAGTTCTACAATGTACACGAAGATTTGGAGGAGACAGCAGTAGCTATTCCAGAGGTAATTGAAGCATATAAGAAGGCTGGTTACACAGGATTCCTTAGCTCAGAGTATGAAGGCGGAGAGCACCTTAGAATGGATCTTGATGTAGATTCAATCGAGCAGGTTCGTCGTCATCAGGCAGCTATGGCAAAGGCAATTGGAGAATAATAATTGAAAAATGGGGGTGATTTTACGGAAATACTATCGTTAAAGAATATTACCAAAGATTACCCTGGTGTTAAGGCTCTTGATAATGTTTCAATTTCATTTGAAAAGGGAGAAGTTCATGCACTTGTTGGAGAAAATGGAGCAGGAAAATCTACCTTTATTAAAACAATATCAGGAGCCATTAAACCAACATCAGGTTCGGTGGTAATTGAGGGAAAAGAGTATTCGCAATTAGAACCATCTCAGGCGATTGAATTGGGGGTCGCTGTTGTGTATCAGGAAATGATACAGATGGAAGCGAGAACAGTTGCTGATAATATTTTTGCAGGAGTAAAGGACGGATTAATTGTTGACGACAAGGCCAGATATGAAAAGACAAAGGCTTTGCTTGATAAGTTTAACAGTAATATCGATCCAAACGCATATATCAGAGACTTGTCTATGGCAAACAGACAGATAGTGGAATTAGCAAAAGCTATTTCAAAGAATGCAAAAATCATTATCATGGACGAGCCAACGGCATCGATAACAGTTGCCGAGCAACAGAATCTTTATAGATTAGTAAAACAGCTTAAGGCCGATGGGGTAACAGTAATTTACATATCTCACAGATTAGAGGAGCTGTTTGAAATTTGTGATAGGGTTTCGGTACTTCGTGACGGTCAGTATGTCACAACAGTGAATATTGAAGATACATCGAAGGATGACCTTATTAAATATATGGTAGGTAGAGAGCTTTCGGAAACATATCCAACAAAGGAGCCTGCTAAGGATGAAGTTATTTTTGAAGTAGAGCACCTGACAGGTAATGGCGTTTCCGACATTAGCTTTAAACTACACAGGGGAGAGATTCTAGGGTTTGCAGGATTGGTAGGAGCTGGACGTACAGAAATCATGCAGATGATTTATGGAGTAGTTCCTAAATCCTCGGGAGTTATAAAGAAATATGGTGTTGAAATAAACCCACATTCTCCTAGAGAAGCAATGCACGAAGGCATAGGACTCATTCCGGAAGATAGAAAATATCAGGGATGTTTCTTGGATAAATCTATACTTTGGAATATTTCTATTTCCAACTTAAAAACATTAAGCAGACATTTCATTATGAATGCTAACAAGGAAGTGGAAGTAGCTGAAAGTTATAGAAGCAAAATGAAGATTAAGGCACCAAACCTTAAACAGAAGGTAGGAGGCTTATCAGGAGGAAACCAGCAGAAGGTTGTTATTGCAAAAGTGCTGGCAGCAAATCCTGATATCTTAATTTTTGACGAGCCTACCAGAGGCATTGATGTTGGCGCAAGACACGAAATATATACTCTTATGAATGAACTTACTTCAATGGGTAAGAGTATCATAATGGTTTCCTCTGATATGGAGGAGCTTTTAGGAATGTCTGAAAGAATCATAGTGATTCATGAAGGCAAGTTTGCTGGTGAAATACACAAGAACGAATATGACCAGCAAACAATTTTGAAGAAAGCGTCTGGATTGTAGGAGGAAAATGGAATGAAAAATAAGAAATCTATTGGGCGAATCATTTCTGATTGGTCGATGGTTATTTTACTTTTGGTATTAATGGTATTTTTTAGCATAATGTCACCTGCGTTTTTAACACCATTAAATATTACTAATATTTTGGTACAGAATGTTCACGTGGCAGTATGTTCAACAGCAGTATTTATCATCATGGTAAGTGGCGGCTGTGACCTTTCAATTGGATATCAAATGTCAGTAGCGGCAGTACTTTGCACAAAGCTTTTAGCTAATGGAACAGTATCAGTTCCTGTAGCTGTAATACTGGCAATTGTTGTTTGTTCTATATTGGGAAGCTTTAATGGCTTGATGACACTTGTTTTAAAAAGTAATGCAATGATAGTTACACTGGGTACAATGGCAATTTTCCAAGGTATTTCATATTTAATATCTGGATCTAAGACATTCCATAATTTGCCAAAGAGTTTTATGTATATTGGCCAGGGAAAGATTGGGGTTATTCCTTTAAATGTAATTATCATGGCTGTGCTTGTTGCAATAGCAATCTTCGTTTTAACAAAGACATCAATTGGTAGAGATGTATATGCAGCAGGAGATAATCCTGAAGCAGCAAGACTTGCTGGATTAGATGTAGCTAAAATCAAAGTTTTAGCATTTACGGTGGCAGGTATTTTAGTTGGTATTTCTGCAGTATTGTTAGCATCTCGTTCAGGTTCCGCTGACTCAAGCACTGGTGTAGGTATTGAGTTCACTGGAATCACAGCCTGTGTTCTTTCAGGTGTTGCTCTTAAAGGTGGTGAGGGTACACTTTGGAAGGCAATTGTAGCGGTATATGTTCTTGGTGTTCTCGCAAATGGTATGCAGCTTATTAATCTCGGTACATATCCACAGTACATTGCAAAGGGATTAATCATGCTATTCTCACTTTACCTTAGCAATAGAGAACAGAAGAGTATATAAAAAACAAAATAATTGGAGGGTATTAAATGAAAAAGAAACTATTATCAGTGGTAATGACAGTAGCTTTGGTTGCTTCCTTGTTCGCTGGATGCGGAAGTACAAAGACAGGTGACACTCAGGCGACAACTTCAGATTCTAAATCTGAAACAACAGAGTCAGCTGATAAGCCAGGTGAGGGCAAAACAGTTGGTTTCGTAACATTTGGATTGGGTGGAGATTTCTTCCAGATGTTAGCAGATGAATTTGTAACAGTATTTGAAGAAGCTGGTTATGATGCTCAGTATGCAGATGGTGAGTTCAATCCAACAACTCAGATTGAAGCATGCGAAAACTTCATAGCAATGGGTGTAGATGTGTTATTCTGCTGGTCAGTAGCACCAGAGTCAATGGACGGAATTGTTACTGAGTGTCAGGAAAAAGGCATTAAGTTTGTAGCATTCGTTGCACCTACATCAGAGTACGATGCACTTATGGTTTCAGACGATGCAGAACTTGCTGACTATGCTTGTAAGCTTGCTGCAAAGTGGATTGATGAAAAGTATGCAGATGCTGATGACCATTCAGTGCCTGTAGTTGTTCTTTCTTGCAGAACAGCTGACACTGGTGTGATTCAGGCAGACGAGCTTGACAAGATTGAGGAATTCTCTACAAAGGCAAAGTTTGTAAAGGAAGTTGAATGCCAGGATGAGACTGTAGATGATGGTATGAAGGCAACAGAAAACCTTTTTGCTACAGATGATTCAACAAAGGTTATTTTAACTGCTCATTCAAACATTGCTACAGGTGCAAACAACTATTTAACAGGCCTTAGCTCACCAGTTCAGGATTATTCTGATATGGCAATTTTTGCTATCAATGGTGATAACGCTATGGCAGAGCTTATCAAAACATCAATTAATGATGAGTGCCCACTTCGTGGTATGGTTATGACAGGTTCTGTTAATGATACAGCATCTGAGATGCTTTACGTTTGCAATGGTATTTTAGATGGTTCCTTAGAGGAAGGTCATATTCAGAAGGCCGGAACATTATTTGTATACTCAGATACTGTTGATGAATATCTTGAAACTGGTACAGTAAAATCTGTAACAAATGCTGATTTTGATTAATAGTATACTAAGTTGAAAACAGGGGAGAGGCTTTTTGCTTCTCCCTATTTCTTATTGTATAATGTTGGTTGAAAACTAATTCTAAGGAGTACTAATGAACAGTTTCAATCAGTTTAAGGTAAACGTATATAGAAATATCTCTGAACCTCAGCATCTTCATACTGATGTTGAATTATTGTATATAGTTGAGGGGACTATAAATGTAAAAATAAAAGACACCGTCTTTACACTTGGCCGTGATGATGTAATGGTTATCAATTCCAGTATCCAGCACAGTATAGAGACGGTTGAGAAAAGTATAGTATGTTCAATTATGTACGATTATCAAATATTAGTGCATATGTTGAAAAAGCCAAACAGCTTCTTTTTGTGCAACAGTTCAGTAGATAAAACAAAGTCTTATAAAGAAATAATTAATAGTTGTCGTGACATTATATATCAGGAGGTCACTTCCTTTAAAAGAACAGACAGCCTTAAATATAGTATGCTCTACAAGCTTCTAGATGAGCTGATTGAGCATCATATGGTGGATGATACAAACACAGAAATATCAGAGAACTTCGATGCAGATGAAAAGCTTCAAATCATCATCCACTATGTACATACAAATTATCAGGACGGCATCAGCCTTTCTGATCTAGCAAAGCAGATGTATACCTCTACTTCGACACTGTCTCGATTGTTCAAGAAACAGACTGGTACATACTTTGCAGAATATGTTAATCAGGTAAGAACTCGCTATGCCATAGACGAGCTTTTATACACTGAAAAGAACATGACAAAGATTGCCATGGATTGCGGTTTTTCAAATGCTTCTGCATTTACAAAGGTATTCAGAGACATATACAACATGGCTCCTACTGAGTATCGTCAAAAGATGAAGGGGCAGGTAGAAAAAAATACAAACAACATTGATGAGGATGTTAAAAAGATTATCCAGGCAGACTATAAATGGAATGAAACATCCGTTGATATAGAGCCTAAAGTAGTGGAGGAAATCGATGTTAAGCAGTCATCTGATTTAAAGCGCAGCTGGAATAAGCTTTTCAATGTTGGATTTATTCATGATATTTTAAATGCCAATGTTCAGTACCACATTCAATATTTGGCAAAAGAAATAGGTTTCACATATGCCAGAATCTTTATGGTATTCAACACAAAGACAATGGTATCTGATGGTGTTACTGTCGGAGATTACAACTTTGACATGATTTTCGAAGCCTTGGATTTCTTGGTAGAAAACAGAATTACTCCATGGCTTGATTTTACAAATCGACCATATGCCAATGTTACTAATTCTGAGGAGACAGCATGGTTCGAAGATATTTCTATCAAATATAAGGATAGGCGAGTTTGGGAAAATCTTTACAAATCATTCTTCAGAAGTCTGGTACGTAGATACGGAGAAAAGGAAGTATCTAGATGGCGTTTTGAAGTAGGTATGGAAGGTGTCCATGCTGCCTACACAAACCTTACAGATGATAGAAAGAACTTTGGTGAAGCATTTTCATGTATCTCCAAAGAGCTTAAAGCTGTAGCACCAGATGCTCAGTTAGGATACTGCACAGGTGCTGGCGTTACTGGAACTGTAGACGTAAGCGATTTGGAAAAGGATATTGCTATGCTATATGCACAGGAGAATAAACCTGATTTCTTATCAGCATTATTCTTCCCATACATGACTAAGCATTACATGGTTGATTCAGTTAAAAAGACTGGATTCGTTCGTTCGGCGGACAGAGATTTTGAAGGTCATGAATTTGAAAAGCTATATGGCATAATGGACAAATTAAACATCCCTCATGAAAAGCTTGTTGTTAGCGAATGGAATATTACAGTATCCAACCAAAACTATCTAAATGATAGCTGTTTCAGAGGCTGTGTCCTTATCAGAAATATTGTAAAGCATGCAATGGAAGCAGAAATATTTGGTATGTGGATTGCAACAGACTGGCAGTGTAACTCTTATTCAGCTAGAAGAGTAATCAATGGTGGTGGCGGATTAGTTTCAAAAGAAACAATCAGAAAGCCAATTTTCTATGCACTAAAGATGCTAAACCGTCTTGGCTCAAAGGTAATTGCGCGAGGTGATAACTACATTGTCACAAGAGTTGCAGATGATGAATATCAAATCATTTGTTTCAATACTGTTTGGTACAATTCTAGCTATTTTATTGATGCTGAAAATCAGTCTACTGTAGAAGATGCAAAGGCATACTTTGATCCTCATGATAATAAAAAGCTGGAAATCAAATTAAAGGGTGTTAGTGAAAATAGCGGATACTACGTCAAGAAGAGAACTGTAAACCAGGATAATGGTTCTATTATTGATGAATGGGCCAAGTTCGATAACGATAGCAGACTTGAAAGATCAGACGTTAAGTTTCTTCGCGACAAGTGCGTTCCAGATTTATCAAGAACACTCATTAAATCAAAGGGCAATGTACTTACTCTAAACATTGATTTGCAGGCTGAGGAGTTCTGTGCACTGCATATATTCCCTGAGTTTTAAAGTGGCCGCAATAAACTACATTGTTTTCTTGCAGATGAAAAACCTCTTAAAATCATTATTGCAACAATATATAAAATATTTAAAAGTATAAAAGAGAATAAAACACTGAGAATCGGTATATTTTAATCATAAAATATACCGATTTTTTAATAGCGCTATGTTGAAATAAATAGGAGGTTTTAAATGGAAACAATAAGAATAGGTATTATTGGCCATGGTTTCATGGGACACGAACATGAAACAATGCTTACAAAGCTTGATGGCTACAAAGTTGTTGGTATTTCAGATATTGATCCAAAGCAGCTTGAAGATGTAAAAGAAGGAATTAAGAGATATTCAAGCAATGAGGAAATGTTTAATGACCCTGAAGTTGATGTTGTATTAATTGCAGCAAACAACAATCAACATCATGATTTGGTAATTCAGGCAGCAAGAGCTGGCAAAGATATTATTTGTGAAAAGCCAGTTGCCATGAGTGTTGAAGAACTTGATGATATGGTAAAGGTAGTTGAGGAGTGTGGAGTAAACTTCACAGTTCATCATCAGAGAAGATTTGATAAAGACTTCCGTACAATGAAGAATGTTTTTGACAGTGAGACACTCGGTGATGTCTACACAATCAAGAGCAGCCTTTATGGATTCAATGGAAACATGCATGATTGGCATGTATATGTTGCAGAAGGTGGCGGAATGCTTTTTGACTGGGGCGTACATCTTTTAGATCAGATGCTTTGGATGATGCCTGGAGCAAAGATTAAAACAGTATTTGCAGATGTTAGAAATGTAATCAATTTTGAAGTAGATGATTACTTTAAAATCCTCATGAAATTTGATAATGGAATTATGGCAGAGGTTGAGCTCGGTACATATTTCCTTACAGATAAGATGGATAACAAGTGGTTTGAACGCCATTGGATTATGGGTGGAAACAAAGGTACAGCATACTTAGATGGATTTGATCCACAGGGAGCAATTGTTCGTACAAACGGACTACTTCAGAATGTAGGTGGACAGCGAACCATGACTGCAGCGGGCCCAACACGTTCATTTGGTCCACCACCAGCAGGAAAGCTTATCACAGAGCCACTTCCAATTGCTGATACAACTCATGAGAACTATTTTGAAAACTACCAGAATGCTCATGAAGGTCAGGAAGACTTCTTGGTAAAGATACCAGAAACAAGACGTGTTCTTAGACTTATGGAAGCAGCAAGAGAGTCAGCTCGTACTGGTAAATCTGTCGAATTTGAATAAGAAAAATTGTGAACAAAGTGTGTGCAATGAATGATATGATTTCATTGCACACATTTTTTTGGTTGCTAATATTTGCAATATATAACAAGCATTTGAAATTGGAAAATAAAGTAGATATCAAGTTTGATGCTAATATCTTATCATCAAAGGACCGAAAGGGAGGTATTTACAAATGAGCGATGTAACATTGTCAACAGCGGCTAAAGTTGACGCATCCGCAAAGAGAAAGGCTAATCCTAAACTGGCAGTAGGATATGCTTTTGGAGAGGTTGGTTGTCAAATGTCATGGTACATGATTAACAACTACCTTACACTTTTTTACAGAGATATTGTTGGTTTAACGGCAACAGCAATTTCTCTTATCATGTTAATTGCACGTGTTTGGGACGCAATTAACGATCCAATGATGGGTTCTATTGCAGATAGAACAAACACTAGATGGGGAAGATTTCGTCCATACTTATACTTTGCTCCACCATTCCTTGCAATATTTAACATTTTGACATTTACAGTATGGCCAATGGAAGGTGCGGTAAAGGTTATTGTTTGCTTACTTTGCTATGTGGGAACAGGTATGGCATATACAGCATGTTCAATTGCTTATCAGGCATTACAGAACGTTGTTGCTATCGATTCAAAAGAAAGAATGCTTCTTGCAACTTGCAGAAATATTGGTTCATCTGTTATTGGTATCGTACTTTCTGCAACAGCTGCACCACTTCTTTTAAAGCTTTCTAAGCCAGGTGTTGAGGCGGCAGATGCTCAGGGTTATTTCAGATTCGCAATAATCATGGCAGTAGTATTACTTGTTCCATTCTGGATTTGTGCAACAATCTGTAAAGAAAAATATACAGATGTGCTTCATGCAAACAAGGGTAAGACAGAGAAACTTAATTTCTTCCAGGCAATGAGAGAAATTGTAAAGAACGATCAGCTTCTTATGGTTGTACTTGCAACATTACTTGGAACAATCTGTGTATCAGGCCGTATGGGACTTCTTACATTCTATATAATTTATGTAGTTGGTGATTTCAGACACATTGCAACATTCTTCACAGTTATGACTGTTGCGCAGCTTATTGGTAGCTTCATGCTTCCATGGGGAACAAACACATTTACAAAGAAGGGCTACTTAATCATCCTTCAGATGGTCATGAATGTTGGCTTCCTTGCAATGTTCTTCCTTCCAAACTCAGGAATGCCTGTATTACTTGGTATTTCATTTGTTTGTGGTCTCTGCAATTCTGCATCAGGTATTTGCTATGGTCTTGTTGGTGATTCACTTGAGTATGGTGATTGGAAGCTTGGCCGTCGTCAGGAAGGTGTTGCAGCATCAATGCTTAGCTTTGGTGTTAAGATTGCAACAGCTATCTGCGGTGCAGCAGGTATCCTTCTTTTAGATGCGGTTGGATATGTTCCAAATGCAGAGCAGACAGAGGCAGCTCGACAGGGAATCAATGCAGTAGTTAACCTTATTCCATTTGTAATTGGTATGCTTTCAATTGTTCCAATGTTCTGGTACAAATTAACACCAGCAAAGGTTGAAGAAATCAGAAATGATCTTGAAAATGGTGTTCATCAATATGAAAAATAATTATTAGCTTAAAGCTCCGCATTTTGCGGAGCTTTTTTAATACCAGAAGACTGCAATGAAAAACAAACACCCATTGCGTTCATTTGTAAAAAGCTTTTTTGATTGCAAAATTTGACAAAAGAATATGTAACAAAATAAAAGATGGTGCTTATTTATTACACTATATTATTCCTATAAACAAGGAGTACTACGGAGGTTAATAATTTTATGGAAAAAAAGAAAGTTCTTGGCATTTCATTTGGACGTAAGATGTCTAACTGCGATGTTATGGTAAAGGAAGCTCTTATGGAGTGCCAGCGAGAAGGCTGCGATGTTGCATTCATCAGAGCAGATGATTTAGATATCAGCAACTGTACTGGTTGCATCGCTTGTACAATCGGAACAATGACTGGCAGAGGACGTGGATATTGTGTAAAACATGATGATTTCGATATTCTTGACGAAGCTGTTATGCAAGCAGATGCAGTTATTCTTGCTTGCCCAACTTATGAAACATCTGTAACAGGTCGTTTCAAGACAATTTGTGATCGTATCGGACCTAGCCACGATATTACATTTAGAAAAGCTAGATATGATGAAGGTAAGGCCGCTGGTGAGCCAGAAGAGAAGCTTCCAGATGCACGTGCATTTAAGAAGCGTTCTGCAGCTCTCATTTCTGTTGGTGGTGCTATGACTGAGGAATGGATTGCACTTACACTTCCAATGATGTTTGAATTTACATTCCCAATGGCAATTGATGTTGTTGATACAGTTGAATATTATGGCGCAATGGCTTGCGAGAACGTTGCAGGCAATCCAGAAATGATGAAGAGAATGACTCGTGTAGGTAAGAACATTGTAGAGTCAATCAATTCAGAAGATGAGGATGAGAGAATCAAGTATCGTGGTGATGAAGAAGGAACATGTCCAATCTGCCATACAAGACTTATTCAGTTCTCCCATGATAAGAAGACAGCTTCATGTTTAGTATGTGGTAGTCTTGGAACATTTGATATTGTGGATGGCAAGTTTACTATGCACTACACAGAAGAAGAACTGAATCGTTCTCGTCTTCGTTGGGGTGGAAAGCTTGAACACTCTACAGAAATTAAAACTCAGGCTCAGCCATCAGGAACAATTAAGAATCTTAAAGAACTTAAACAGCCATATGCAGATTTCAATCCTGGAATTTGGCCAGTTGATACAAATGCATATGGAAATGTAAAAACAAAGTAATAGATAAGTAGTAAAGGAGAAATGTGATGAGTAAGAAATTACCAGTTGGTATTCAAGTTTATGGTCTTAGAGACTTACTTGAAAACACACCAGAAAACTTTAAAGAAGTAATGACAAAGGTTAAAGAACTTGGCTATGACGGTGTTGAGCTTGCAGGTCTTTATGGACTTGAGCCAGAGTTCGTTAAGAAGACATTAGATGAAGTAGGTCTTATTCCAATTTCAGCTCACGTAGCATTCGCTGAAATGATGGATGACATTGATAAGGTTATCAAGGATTACTCAACTATCGGTGTTAAGTACCTTGTTATGCCATACATGGCAGAGGAATATCGTCCAGTTAATCCAGAAGGATTTAAGGAATTCCTTCCACTTTTAAATGAAGTAGGAAAGAAGATTCATGACGCAGGAATGACTTTCCTTTATCACAACCATGACTTTGAGTTCGTAAAGCTTTCAAATGGCAAGTGGGGTTATGATGAAATGTTCGACAGCATTCCAGCTGAGAACCTTCAGTCAGAGCTTGATACATGCTGGTGTGATGTTGCTACAGGAGAAGCAACTGAATTTATTAAGAAGTACACAAATCGTATTCCAGTAGTTCACCTTAAGGATTACATCAAGAAGGGTGAAGTTAAGAATATGTACAAGCTTATCGGAATCGAAGAGGAAGAGTCAGAAGGCGATACAGGATACTTTGGATTCCGTCCAGTAGGCTTTGGACAGATGATTTGGGAGCCCGTTCTTGAAGCTTCACTTGAGGCAAATGCAAATTGGGTAATCGTAGAGCAGGATGAGCACTACGAACTTGAGCCACTTGAGTGTGCTCGTCGTAGCCGTGAATATTTAAGAATTTTAGGATGGTAATAGTTACTTATTAAACCAGGCGGAATGTAAGGAGTAAGAAATGAAAAAAGAATTAAGAATTGCAATTATCGGATGTGGTATGATTTCACATCGTCATATGACAGTAATTGAGAACCTCAACAAGAGAGGCGAGAATTTAAAGGTTGTAGCTGCAGCAGAAATCGATAAG
>AUXO017268695.1_pt1 | contig 11675 bp, 19 predicted proteins | sample 768731 | NCBI WGS metagenome assembly AUXO01 (sample SAMN02715735, study PRJNA202380) | gut metagenome | biome: sheep rumen | host: Ovis aries | place: New Zealand: Palmerston North | reverse complement strand
ATGCTCGGCTTTAAGCGTCAGAAATATGGAGTTATGGAAATATGGGACGGCTCACAGGACGAAACATAATCTTATACGACAAAACCCAGACGGGCGTCGATGGTTTCAACCGTCCGATTTATACGGAATCTCCGACGGTCGTCGAGAATGTGCTTATCGGTCTGCCTACTCCGCAGGAAGTCATCGACACGTTGAACCTGACGGGCAAACGCGTGGCGTATACGCTCGGAATCCCTAAAGGCGACCTGCACACATGGACAGATAGGCGCGTGGAGCTTCCGGCAGACTTCCCGGCTGGCAAATATCGCACGATAGGAGCTCCGGCAGTCGGGCAAGAGGAACTTATCCCGCTCGCATGGGGTAAGAATGTGCAGGTGGAACGCTATGAGTAATTTTCAATTCGTCCGTAGTGACGCAGGTGTCCGCGAGCTCATGCAGTCCCAAGAAATGCAGGATGTGCTTGTAGATTTTGCCCAACAGGTCGCAGAGAGAGCGGGTGACGGTTACGACGTGTACATCGGTATCAACCGCGCGAATGTATCTGTAAGAACCGCGACAGAGGAGGCAATGGCGGACAACCTCGACCACAACACGTTAGAAAAGGCTATACGATGATTGAGAAAATCGTACTTGATTATTTAACAGAGCACATGAGCGTTCCGGTATTTATGGAGCTTCCTGAGACACCCTCAACGGAGTATCCGACAATGCCGGAACGTTTTTTACTGCTTGAAAAAGTAGGCGGCGGGCAGACTGATCATATTGATTCGGGTTCCATCGCCGTGCAGTCTTATTCGCTCAACTCGCTCTATGAAGCGGCTTGTCTTGATGAGGAAATGCGGGCGGTAATGTTCGGAATCCTCGAACTGGACGATATAAGCGAGGTAAGGCTCGCATCGAACTATAACCACACGGATGTAAGGACTAAGCGATACCGCTACCAGTCCGTGTTTGAGTTTCACTTTTAAGGAGGCATTAACATGTCTGGAACAGCCACAAACGTAACGGCAGGCAAGCCGAAAACAACAGGCGCGGTATTTACTGCTCCCGTCGGCACAACTGCCCCCACAAACGCAACGACGGCACTCGGGAATACATTCAAGGATCTCGGCTTTGTATCTACCGACGGCGTGACGCGCGGCACTTCCAAGTCCACGACTAATATTAAGGAGTGGGGCGGCGGCACGGTGCTCATTGCGGAAGATGAAAAGACCGTAACCGTTAAGCTGAAACTGATCGAATACATGAACGCAGATGTGCAGGGCTTCGTGCACGGCACGGATAATGTCAGCGGCACTCTGACGGCAGGCATCCATGTAGGAATCAATGACGACGAGACAGAAGAGCACATGGTCGTTATCGATCAGGTGATGCGCGGCGGCATCCCTCAGAGGATGGTCATCAACAGAGGCGTTATTACCGAGATCGGTGACGTCGTATACAAGGGCAATGATGCGGTTGCTTACGATCTGACTATTACCGCCCTGACACCTGACGGCGGTGGAAACAAGATCGATGAATACATCGGAGGACAGTAAGCATGATCAAAGGCAGATTAGAGAGCGGTTTCGAGTTTGAGCTGGACGATAATATCTTCGATGACTTCGAACTCGTGGAGCTTTTTGCAAAGGTCGCAAAGAATCCGATATTCATCGGCGACCTCGCAGAGAAGATGCTCGGAACAGAGCAGAAAAAGGCACTCGTGGAGCATCTCCGTGATGAAAATGGAAAGGTCCGCACAAGTGCCATGATGAACGCGCTCTCTGAGATTGAGAGGGCAATTCCCGCAGTAAAAAATTAATAGCCCTCGCCGACATGCTATCAAATTACCCCGACGCTCTGACCTGTGATATGGCGGAGACGTACGGGGTTTTTGATATTCATAGGCTCCCCGCAAGGCTTGCGGCAACGCTTGCTGTCGGACTGGGGGCAGATTCGCGGGTAAAGATGGCTCAAGAGGGGCGGCTTGTCAGTAACGATGTGATGCTTATGGCGGTGATGGTTGACACGCTTCGAGGCGTGGCTCCCAGTGACCCGCAGTCGATGACATCCTGCTGCTACAAGAGCAAAGCCGTAGAAACGGCACCCTCAAACGCCAAACACGAAGTATTTGACAGTCCAGAAGCTTTCAAGGCGCGCTGGGCAGAAATAACGAGGAATTAATATGGCTACACTGGGACAGGCATATGTGCAGATTGTTCCGTCAGCAGATGGAATAACTAATTCTATCAGCAACGTCCTTAGCGGGCCTGCGGATACAGCCGGACAGGAAGCCGGAACAAAATTCGGCGACAGTTTCGGAAGCAAATTAAAAACGGGGCTGATGGCGGCGGGGGCTGGCTTTGCGGCACTTGGAGCGGCAGGAGCGGCGGCTCTCGGCAAGTCGATCAGCGATGTAAGTAAATACGGCGACCATGTGGACAAGATGAGCCAGAAGATAGGATTCAGTGCGGAGGGCTTCCAGAAATGGGATTATGTGCTGAATCGTGCGGGCACTTCTATCGACAGCATGGCTCCCGTCATGAAAACGCTCAGTAATGCGGCGGTCAGCAACTCCAAAGCCTTCCAAGAGCTCGGGATCAGCCAGGAAGAAGTCGCTAACATGTCGCAAGAGGAACTGTTCGGCAAGACCATCGAGGCTCTTTCCGGCATGGAAGAAGGCGCGGAACGTACTGCGCTGGCATCCAAATTGCTCGGTCGCGGTGCTACCGAACTCGCCCCGCTGTTAAATGGCGGTACGGAAGCTATCGAAGAACAGATGAAGATGGCGGAAGAGTACGGCATGGTCATGTCTGACGATGCGGTAAAGGCCTCTGCTGATTTTGTCGATGCTCAGACGACATTGCAGGGCACAATCACGGGCTTTAAGAACCGCGTTACTGCGGAGTTTTTACCCGCGGCGACTGATGTCGTAAATGGTATCGCCAAGATGTTCGCAGGCGATATGAGCGGACTGGACGACATCCGAAACGGCATCGGAGAATTTGTCGGAAGCATTGCCCAGCACGTTCCCGAGATGATTGAAAACGGCAAGCAGATGATCGTCGGATTCATTCAGGGCGTTATCGAAAGACTGCCCGACATGGCGACCTCTGCTGCTGAGGCTATCCGCTCGTTTGCGGAAGGATTCGGGCAGAACTCCGAGGGCGGCTCCGAACTGATCCAAAAGGCTGGTGAGCTGATGCTGTCACTCGGACAGGCACTCATGGAGGCAGCAGGCGTTATATTCCCTGCGCTGATAGAGGCGACTTGGGCGTTTTTCTCCAATACTGATTGGCTCGGATTATCGCTGACAGTAGCGCAGAACCTGTTCGACGGGTTTCTGACCATACTACCGCAGGCTATTGATTTTATCGGCAACTTTGTAGCGAACGTGCTCGATATTTTTGGTTTCCACGGGCTTGCAGAACAGGTTCGAGGAATCTTCGAGGACATCAAGAGCAAGATAACCCAGCCGATTGAGGATGCGAAGAACGTGGTCGACAGTGCCATAAGCAAGATAAAGGGCTTCTTTCCGATTAGCGTCGGAAAGATCCTTGATAACATCAAGCTCCCGCACTTCACGGTCGACGGCGGAGAATTTCCGTACGGCGTAGGCGGTATGGGACGTATGCCCGACTTTGATGTCAGTTGGTACGCAAAGGGCGGTATCTTCGACCGCGCCAATATCATCGGCGTCGGCGAGACAGGACCCGAGGCAGTCGTACCGCTGTCCAGTGACCGTATGAGGCCATTTGCACGGGCGATAGCGGAAGAGATGGGCGGAGCTGGCGGAACATATACGATTATTGTTCCCGTCGAGATTGACGGCAGGGAAGTGGCACGGTCCACAGCAACATTCACACGGGCAGAGCTGAGGCGGCTTGACCGCATCGACAGCAGAAAGGCGGGTGTCGCATGGTAATGCCGATTATTAAAATGCAGGTCGACGGGCAGTACCTCGAGACGCTTGTTTCGGGGTATCGCACGCTGACTGTAGATGGCAGAGAAGAGCTCGACCTTGATGTTATCAACGCAGAAATTGATACAAGTGACGGCGGACGCTACCTGCGGCGGAAGATCAAGAGCAGGGTGCTAAAGGTGCACTTTGCAATTGAGGATTCTACCCCGGGAGGCTTCGCGGTTAAATTCAAGGCTCTCAAGGCGGAGCTTTACAAGATTAAGGAAGCGCAGATTATCTTCACGGATGAGCCGAATATTTACTTCACAGGCACGTTCCGCAAGATAACAGCGGAGTATATCGGGCATACGGTAGCGCAGGGCGTTATTGAGATTTCGTGTGCAGATCCATTTAAATATTCCGTAACCGAGACGACCATCACCGCAGTAAACGGCACCATCACAGCAACCTATAACGGAACGTACCCTGCACACCCTAAGCTGACAGCGCAGAGTGCAGAGCATGACTGCGGATTTTACGGATTCACGAAGGACGGCTTGACGGTCAGGGTGGGGAATCCGGACGAACAGGATCAGGAAGAAGTGCCGACCGAAGAAGCACAAAAAATGGTAGATACGACTTTTGGATCGTCTCATACGTGGGATATATGGTCAGCTAGCAACGCGCAGCTGTTATACGGATATTATACGGACGGTTATGTTGCGCAGTCAGCGAACGATTATATCTATTCTCAGCCGACATCCATACACGCGCCACGCTACTATTACGGCCCAGCATACGGCACACTGCTGAGTGCTCCGGTCCCGAACTTTGAGGCTAGTTTCACGCACTGGTTTGAGCCAAGCGACAATCAGGGGGGAGGCTTTGATTTTTATATCAATAACCAGGGAGGTGGCAATGTTTGCGGTGTGAGCATCTACCGCAATAAGAACGGACGCATCCAGGTCAGTATGATAGTCAAGGGTACTGTGGTCAAACAAGTTTCATTTTCACTGGCCGATAACCCGTTTAAAGGCGTTTGGCGCACTCAGACTATTACCAAGTCGCTCGGGACTATTACATTTAATGTGGGTGGCGTGACTTATTCCGTAACAGATCCGGATCTCGCAGGACATGCGTATGACGCTTATAACGTGTCATTTGTTTTATATCGCCAGCCCGGAGGAGCGGATAACATCGGCGTAAACAATGCGCTTAAATCCGTGCTGTTTTACGGTACTGAAAACGAGTGGATTGATGTCGCCAACAAGATCCCGCAGAACGGATTTGTATCCATCGACACGGCAAACGGCAACATCACCCTAAACGGCGCGCAGTCGCTCGGGCTGGGAGTGATAACGAACAACTTCGAGGACTTCACACTGACGCCTGGCTCCAACACCATCACCTGCGAGGCATCCGACTGGGTGGATGATGCGGAGTATACGCTCAAATATCGGGAGGCATACTTATGATACTTTACTTTGCCGACCGAAAGATGAATATATTAGGGCTTGCGTCGACGGGGCTCAGAGACGGACTGACAATCTACAACGATAAGCGGACGGAGGAGCTCAAAACGGGCTCCACGTCCATATCTTTCGATTTGAAATATGACGGAAGCGCAAAGGCTCTGATGGATGTCGTGGAGGTTGGAAATTATGTACTGCTCTACGATGGGCAGGATTCCGCATACTATGCCATCATCGACACGGAGCAGGACACGGCATCATGCACTATCAGCGTCTATGCTGAGGGCGGCGGGCTTGACCTGCTTAATGAGGTTGTCGGAGCTTATGCCGCATCGAGTGCAATGAGTATCGCCGCTTATGTCGCCGTATTTGCGGCAGATTCGGGCTTTGAGATTGGGATCAATGAAGTGTCTGACCTCTCCCGTACATTGTCATGGGACGGCGAGAGCACAGTCACGGAGCGGCTCCAGAGCCTTGCCCGGCAGTTCGACGCGGAGATCAGTTATACATTTGAAATCGACGGTATGTCCGTTACTCGGAAGTGCATTAATTTCTTTAAGCACCGTGGACTGGACACGGGCATCACGCTCAGGATTGGGACGGCTGCGGGGAGCATCAGGGTCAAAAAGAGCATCGAGAACCTTGCGACGGCCTTGCTCCCGACTGGCGATAACATCACACTGAGCGGCTACAGCTACGACGACGGGGACATCTACATCGACGGTCAGTATCTCAAATCACGGAGCGCACTCGCTAAGTGGTCGCGGTATCTATCGCCCACTGAACAGGGCGATGGTGATGGGCACATCGTGAGGCCGTACAGCTACAGCACATCGAGCCAGAGCGAATTATGCAATCGGTCCGTCACGCAGCTTAAAAAGGTGAGCGTTCCGGAAGTCAGCTATGAGGTCAAAATCGAGGAAGTGCCAGAGAATATGCACATCGGTGACGAGTGCAGGATCGTGGACGCAAGAAACGAACTGTATCTGAAAGCGCGCCTCATTAAGACCATACGGAGCGACGCGGACGGAACGTGTGAGGCGACATTTGACGCGACAGAGTACGAAGGAGAATAAACATGCAAAGATCATTCAAAATATCACTGTCACAGGAATATTACTCCGAGAAGGTGTGCCTGTCGCAGTATGACAGCGACTACGCTGTTAATTTTGAAGTGCTCGACAAGGGCGCAAAAGCCCCCATCAACGGCATGACCGCATATTTTGAGGGGACGAGATGCGATGGACTGAGTTTCCGTTATACGGGTACGGCATCGGATAACTTCATTTCCTTTACCGTCGACACGGCACTCACGGCAGTATCGGGACGGCACACAGGTGAGATCGTACTCTATGACGGAAGCGGCCTGTGGTTTGGAAGTGCGAATGTGCAGATTCTTGTGGAGAAAGCCGCAAGACCTGACACGGCAGTTGATGCGGATGTTACCGCTCAACAGACATTGCTTGAGCAGATTACAAGCCTCGCAGAACAGACCGAAGACGCGGCTGATGCAGTCATTAACATGACGGTCAGCGCACAGACATTAGGACAGGGCGAACAGGCAACCGTAACAAAGACCGAACAGGGCGGAGTGGTCAATCTTGAATTTGGTCTGCCTCTTGCGGACGGTGAAGTTGAGGTTGTAACGGTGACAGGATCAAATCCCACTATCACGGCAGAGAGCAACAAGAGATACGTGTGCGGTGAGGTTTCAACGCTGACCATCACACCCGTAACAAGTGGAATTACGGATGTGAGATTTACATCGGGAACGACTGCAACAGTGCTGAGTCTGCCGCAGACCGTAAAAATGCCCGAATGGTTTACAGTGGAAGCGAGCAAGACATACGAGATTTCAATCCTTGATGGGATTTATGGGGCGGTGATGGCATGGACTTGATGGAGTATCGCAGAAAGATTATCGCAAGCAGTCCGCACCTGAGCCATGCAGAGGGAGCGGTGGCAACGTTTACGGACGGGACGGATTTACCGCTGAAAAGTCTGATTGTTGATATTGATCCTGTACAGAGCGGAACGGGAGACCCGTCACCGTCCAATGTAAGACCGATCAGCGGATGGGATGCGGTTAAGGTGACAAAGTGTGGGAAGAATCTGCTCAACGATGTAACGCCTATCGTGGTCAATGCCTATGTATCGAACCAAAACGGGAGACCGATTCTCAGAAGTAGCGGAGAAAACCGCACAGTAATAGTTCAGATGAAGCCAAACACCACGTACACATATACGTGGAATCAATCGGCTATATCGGGCGCATCCGCGGACGATAGCAACGTTATTCTGTTTGATGGATATCCTGTGGTGGGAGTTACTTTGGGATATTCAACAGGCGATACCATGCGTAATGCAAACAACAAGCGCACATTCAATTCGGCAGACTATAAATATGCCGCCATTAAAATAGCAAACATATATAGGAGCAATTATGCGGAAACGTTCTCTGCGTCAATGCTTGAGGTCGGTTCAACCGCCACGGATTACGAACCATACACAGGCACATCCGTCACCGTCCAGTTAGGTCGCACCGTCTACGGTGGAACGCTTAATGTGCTTACGGGGGAGTTTGTGGCTTATCCTTACTACGCATCTTACAATGACGAAACGCTGACAGGCAGATGGGTTTCCGACCGTGACAAATACGTAAGCGGAACAACTCCCACAATCGGAGCGCAAGTAGTAGATATGAGCGGAACAGGAACAACTTACACCCTCGACCCTCAGACCGTCCGCTCCTTAGTCGGAAACAACAACATTTTTGCAGACACTGGCAACGTAGCCCTCGATTACTGGGCGCATCAATAAGGAGGTAAATCCATGACATTTTATGCAGAACGTAAATCCATCAATGAGGGCAATGTTCAGCCCGTGGTATACAAGACAGGCACACAGGCAGAGATGGAATACCAGTTCCACCTGTTCTGCGCTTCCGCCGTCAAGACCGACATTCGTGACCTTGATTCCATCGAGTGGGGAACGGTCGAACAGGGTGTGATCGAGCGGAAGAAGTACACAAGACCTGTTGAAGAGGTAGAAGAGGTGACGGAAGCATTGGGGGTGTAAGATATGGCATATTCAATCAATGCTACAACAAATGACATAACCCTTGTTCGTGGGGATTATTTTCCATGCGTCATAACGATGACCAAAAACGGCGAACCTTTCACTCCCGAAAACGGAACTTTGCGCTTTGCTGTTAAGAGGCGATACACAGATTCAGACGAAAGGATTTTAATCCTCAAGCAGATACCGCTTGATACTTGTCTGCTCGAATTGGAAAGCGAAGACACGAAAAAAATGTCCTTTGGGTCGTATGTTTATGACATTGAATATCAAGACGAACATGGAAGACCCGATACTTTCATTCGGGCAAAATTCGTGCTTTCAGAAGAGGTTTGCTAATGGATGGAACGCTGAATACTTACGGTGTAATATCGGGTGCGTTGTCAGCAATGGGTTCGATAAATGGAAATATGTCAGCATCAGCATCACTTTTGGGCGAAATCACGATGCCCGAACAAATAGTGAGAATAGGCAATTATGAAGAACTTGAAAATCTCCCTCAAATAGATGGGGTAACGCTGATAGGCAATATGACGTTTCCTCAATTGCATATGAACGCACTGACGAACATGGAACTCGATAACCTGCTTTCATAGGAGAAACACCAATGGCGAAATATTTAGACGATAACGGTCTGCTTTATCTTTGGCAGAAGATTAAAAACGTGTTTGCAACAACAGAAGCAATGAACGGCAAGGTGGATAAAGTCACTGGGAAGGGATTGTCAACCAATGACTACACAACCGCTGAGAAGAATAAACTTGCGGCGTTTGGCTCTGCTGACACCTATGCGCTCAAAACCGACATTGCAAGCATGTACAAGTACAAAGGATCAGTTGCCACTGTATCGGCTCTCCCTTCATCGGGTCAAGTCACTGGTGATGTGTACAACGTAGAGTTGACTGGCATGAATTACGCTTGGAACGGTACAGAGTGGGATGCGCTTGGTGAGATATTCACTATTACGTCCATTTCAAACGTTGACATTGACACGATCATGGCATCATAAAGGGGGTGTCCCGTGAGCAACTATTTAGACCAAACCGGACTGTCATATTTTTGGCAGAAGATTAAAGCGCTGCTGAGCGGCAAGTTGGGGACAAGCGAAACCGCCCACAGAACGGCATCGATCCCAATGGGGCAGGTGGACAGTACAAGCACCGCAACAATATTTACTGCCACGGTGGAAGGCATCACAGAACTCCGTGATGGAGTTTGTATGTGGTTAATCAATGGTGTGGTCACTTCTGCATCGGGATTTACTATCAATATCAATAATTTAGGAGCGAAACCTGTTTATAGCAATTTAGCAGAAGCATCACGTTCCACCACGATTTTCAACGTCAACTATACGATGCTTTTCGTGTATAACTCCACAAGAGTTGCGGGTGGTTGCTGGGATATAGTCTATGGCTACGATTCCAATACAAACACGATTGGTTATCAAATCAGACATAATTCGGGAACAGGAAAAGCATCTGCCAAGACATACAGATACCGACTGCTTTTTACAGGGGATGAGGACACGCTTGTTCCCGCCAATACATCCAGTAGTACCAATGCCACGGCAACAAGAGCAGTAAACCAAACGCCGATTGATCCCTTTGGTGCTATTTACTACTATGGTTCAACTTCTGCGATCGATGCCAATGGCTCTTTTGGTGCGGCATCGCTTTGGCAACAGTATGCTATCAGTCTTGGATATTCATTCAACCAAACAGGTGAAGCACTGACGCTGGCTCATCCAAAAGCAGTCTATGTCAAAGCAACTCCGACAAGTGACGGAAAAGCAATCATTGATGCTGATACACCTTACGTGCAGACACTTCCGACAACGGAAGACGGTGACATTTACATTTATCTTGGACAGGCGTATTCCGCAACGAACGTGGAACTGGATTTGCATCATCCTGTATACGAGTACAAAAACGGCAAGATTCAACTGTATACAGGGAACGAAATTCCGACAGCAACAACAACCACATCGGGGCTAATGAGTGCGACAGATAAAGCGCACTTGGATGCGGTATATAGTGACTATTCATCCGCTTTAACTGCATTGGGGGTGAGTTAAATGAGTACACCTTTAACAGATGCGATTAATGCCTTGACCACATACGCAAATTCGGTAACAGGTGCATCTGACACGAATCTTACTGATGCCGTGCATACCCTTGCTGATGGATATGGGCAAGGTGGTGGAGCGGAAAACGTGACGCTGACTATTGTTGATAATTTTGGCGCGAGTAATGGAATACATATACCGCCAAACGCAACATGGACAGGTTTTGAACCCGACATGGATACTGGTGAGGTCAAAGGCGTTCTTACGATTCCACAAAATTCTATGTTTGTGTTAGTGCTTACTGGTAACAATAGAATTGTATCTTCTGTAATTACGTCAGAAGAAATACAAATTGCGGGGTCGGGTGAAACTATTCGCCGTCATGCGTATTCGTGTTATGTCGGAACTTCTAGCGGAAGAGTGTCAGTTGAGATTTAATCGTTATTAACTGAATCTTCGTTAAAGCACACGACATAGTAACTGATAACCAGAAAGCAGAAAAATCTGCTCTCTCATATGAGGATCAAGCCAATGGAATTAATCAACATCCTGCTCGGCGGGGGAATACTTGCCTTCATCCAGTGGGCAGTAGATAAACTGTCACTGTGGCACACAAAAAATGACAAGACCGTAAAAGCCATTGACGGGCTTTCAGATAAGGTTGAAAAACTCAAGGACACTATGGACGAGCGGGATGCTGTATTGGCAAGAACTCATATCCTGCGGTTCAACGACGAGATTTACAACGGGGTGAAGCATAGCAAGGAGTATTTTGACCAAACCCTTGAGGACATTGACAACTATGAAAAATTCTGCAAAGAGCATCCCGATTTCCGCAACAGCCGCACGGTGATGGCGGCACAGAATATCAAGGACACTTACAACAGACTTTTGGATTCACACAGTTTTTTGTAAAGGAGATTTGAAATGTTCAAAATGAGCAACAAGGTTTATGACGTTTTGAAGGAAATCGCACTGACGATCCTGCCTGCGCTTGCGGTCTTTTACACCGCTTGCAGTAAGATTTGGGGGCTTCCGTATGGCGCTGAAATCCCCGCCACTATTATGGCAGTCGACGCGCTTCTTGGTGCTTGCCTGCACATCAGCAATGCCGAGTATCGGAAAGAGGGTGAGAATCAGTGAGTAAAATCACAATCTGGATTCCGTCCATGCCTCAGCG
>AUXO017101675.1_pt1 | contig 11675 bp, 5 predicted proteins | sample 768731 | NCBI WGS metagenome assembly AUXO01 (sample SAMN02715735, study PRJNA202380) | gut metagenome | biome: sheep rumen | host: Ovis aries | place: New Zealand: Palmerston North | reverse complement strand
TTAAGATACTTAATGTTAGTTGCCATTTGTATATTAATCGTTCAATAGTTCTTTATTATCTTCTGTCAAAATAGTCTTTGAACTTTCTGTTCTCTCAATAAGACCTTTATCTCTTTTAACTCTCTTTACTGATGCTTGTTGGTCTGCGCCACTTAGCACATTTTTAGCCATTGCAATTTTCTCACTTGTTGTCATAACTTGCTCATTTACTTTTTTTTTATTTTCTTTTACAACAGGTTTCTGTGCATCACTAGGATACATTTTAACTTGTGGTTTTCTGTTGTCAATGTGCTTAATAATAAATCTACCCATAATATTATAACATTATTTACTATAAATATCTAATTAATTAAAAAATATTGAAAAATCCTCTATTTTAGATAGGTTTGACAAGGAAAGTTCTCCATTTGTCTGGATTATTAACTTATCCTTATATTTATCCCAATCAATCAGATATTCATTATTAGGCTTATCAGAGTCTGAATTCTCTTTTTCGATTAACTTATTGAGAGCATTTATGGAGAATAGACAACCGTTTTTGACATGCATTACTGTTGCATTACTAAGATTCTTAATAAATCTTTCCTTATCATAAGTCTTAAAGGTAACTAGATATTCATATTGATTTGTATCAATTAAATATACAAATACTTTATCTAAGTTTACCTTAAACTTATATTTAAGGGTTTCCAAAAATGATAAAATCTTATTTTTCTTTACGAATGTTCCTATTATAATTCCATTTACACTCATTGTTTTATGTTTTTTAACTAGAAATGAAATACGGTACTGCGTATTTCTTATTACCCAAACGTTTGGTGAGTTTGAACACAAACTTATTGTCATCCTCAAAAACATTGTTATTTGGGTTAGATTTAATCCTTTGAAGGACTTTCTCTGTCTTAATTCCGCAATATTCTAGAACAACTAAAGACAATCCTAAAACGCCACCTTCATACGGAATATAGACCACACCATTACTAATATAAATATTTTTGTTTTCCCTAGAAAACAAAATACTATATAATTTTTTTATTTTATTATATCTTAATTTAAATATATCTATATAATGATAACTAATATTATTTAATATATTATTATATATAATACTATAGAACATTTGTAAATCTTCCTCAAAGTCAGAACGGCTTTCAGACTTATTAAACGTCCAATAGATATTATCCCCAAGCTGCTTCTCCAAAATTGATGTATAACCATCATAATTTTTGGCATTTTTCCAACCAACAACTAAGATGGGCTTTGTAGAATCTGCCAACGAAATATCATTGACTTGTTCTACAAACCCATCTATGTTTTTCAGTTTTCTATCCGTAACAATGTATCCTAAAGTTTTCATAACATTCTAAATATATGCAAAAATATATAAAAAAAGTTAAAAAAACAAATTAAGTTTTCTTTTTGTTATGGAATCTATAAATTGCATAAGGCTGTGATGAACCATATACATTCATATTTTTTTGCATAAAGTCAGAACCCCAACCTCTAGAAGAAGTATACATACAAGCATGATAGACACCTTCCATTTTCTTTCCTATTATTGCAACATCACCAGCTTGTAAAGAAATACTTGGATTACCATATGCTGATACTGTACCACTATCAATTTGCACAAATCCATTTTTTTCTAGAATTCCACCATATCTTAAATTAGTTGCGACACCGCCATTTCTAGGTGAATCACCGCAAGACATTTTATTTTTTAATGGACCTCCACCTGCCGCAATTGCAAGTTCAACATAAAGTGCGCATTTATGTTTCATTCCTGTAGCATTTCTAATTAGATGAGCGCAAGCCTTTCCAACATCCCATCCATCAATAATACCAGCATCATTAGGACTAATTTCACTTGGATTAGCATTATTACCCCCACTACCATCAGAACTAAACAAGCTATCACAATCTTTAGGTTTATACTTGTCAAGAATTTTCTCATCTTTGACTTGTGGTACTTCTTTTTTAAAATTGTTTACATTACCAACTGTTTTTGCACGTTTTGCTAATGACCTCAATAGTTTTTCTGAAGCATCCGCTGGTATTTCATTATTTTCAGTGCTTCCTATTGCACCGCTTTGCGCAACTTTAGTAACTTTAATGGCTTTATTTGGAGACTCTGTAGCAATATAGTCTATATGCACTGGGTCTGTTTGTAAACCGTTTGGAGAATATACCCAATATAGCTTCTGTACTTTGTCATAATACTCACTATTGAGAATCATGTCAAATACAATACCAAGCTTATCAGATTTTTTATCCTTTTGGGTAATTGTATAATATCCACCAGTCATTCCTGACTCAAGTTCGACACCTATTGATGGAGTTGCAAGTGCAGATTTGTTTATCGCAATAAACAAAGCCTTGTTGATGTTTTCTTTTTCTGTTTTTTCATCTGGCTTCTTTTGAATTTCCCACATATATGGTTCACCTTCATCACAATTGAAACAATGTCCGTATTCTCCACCTTCTGTAGCGTCTTCAGCCATAACAGCTGGTCTAGTCAAAACAAATTGGTTACTTCCACTTGCATATTCATGGTAGTTGCCAAAATATTTAATCTTTCTCAAATCGTCTAAAGTAAATTTACTAGAACCGATTTTTTGACCTTTCTTGAAATTAGCACTATTAACCCAAGCCTTTAGTTTTGTGTTTGTTACTGTAGTTGTATCATATTTTGTTAAAATCCACGATGGACTTTGCGTAAATATATTTCTAACTAAATCAATAACCCAATCTTTAGGAGTAGTATTTGCAGCTTTTACAATATCGTATTGTATATGTCTAAATACAGCGTTTTTATAGTTTCCATCATGCACTCTTCTATTGTACATTGTTGTTGCCACTAGCATTTCTTGAAGCTCTAGCTTCTGTGATGCTTGACCACCTTCATTTGCTGCAATTCTAGCCAAAGCTTTTAATACTGTATCGTTCTTGAGAAGATTATATTCTTTATCTGAATAACAATCGCTTCTTTGAACTTTTCTATTCAATTCACTAGACAAATCCGCACCACTTCCATTAGCACCGTAAAGTGGGAATATTTTATATGGGCAATCATTGTCAACATCAGCTTTCATTGACCTATCGCTAGCCATTTCCTCATTATATTCTCCATTGGTTAAGAAATCATCATCCGTAAAAATATCTTCAACTAATTTGTTAGACATATTAGCCATACGGCAGCCAGTGAATGTTGTTGTCATATCACCTGGTTTTATTGAATGTTTAACTTTCATAATCAAATATGAACCTCTAAACATAGGAACATTCAAAAGAACGAAATACATTAATGGCTGTACCCATGCGCAGCCCATCATTTCAACATCGCAAGTATATGATTGTGTTGAATAAATGTCATACAAATCTTGTGATGCCACTCCCCTAGATTTCACATTGGCATTTTGCTGCAAAATATAATGTTTAGCTTGTATTGATTGCTGTGTCGCAACAGGACTTTGCATGTTGATGTTAACAGATTTAAAATAACTTTGATATTGTTTTCCATACGCTACACCAAATGCAGGAATTTTATATTGACCTTCAATATCACTTTTACTTCTTATTGCTTTTGGTGTATCGTTTTCATCATTAAGCATGAATCCATCATCATTATATTCATTGTTAGGAATATTTAGATTTTTAGATGGCTCATATGGATATACAATAACAAAACTAGAATATTTGTTTACCTCATCTGCCCAATTAATAGAATTAAATGACATTGGTAGAAACATTTCATCCATACTTCCTTTGCGTGTTAAGTCAAAGAAATTCTGGATACATTTCATCATACACCTATTGAAAGCGTATATATCTGCCATAAATCCTAGCATCATGGCATTTACATCACCACTACTTAGTAATCCATCAATTCTCTCCATTAAATTTTTAGGATTTATCAACAGTTTATCACCAATATTATTATAATAAGAGTCAATAAAATAGAACTTATGTCCTTTTTCTTCACCACCGCTTTCAAGAAAATATTTTTCCATTTTCCAGTCGTCAAATGAAGACATTGGAACCCATTTATCGTACAGTTGCTTCATGTACCTGTAGAGTTCTGCTTTCATATCATCAGTTGTTTGGTGAGGTTCATCTGTTGTCTTAATCAGATTACCATTAGAATCCTCTGTATAATTGATGTGATATAGTTCTTTAAGCCTTTCGATAAAAGCATCCAAATATATTTCAGCCCTACCTTGAGTTACTGGAAATGCTAGACTAGATACGTCTTTTTCACAATTCAAAGATAAATTAATAACTAGCATTGGAGTTAATAACTCATTTGTTAGTTTTTTAGTGAAATCACTATTCTGATTTAGTAATGCTCTTTTTGTTTCTTTGGATGGTTTGATATAGTTTTTATCATCTGTTAGATTTTTAACAAGATGTTTTCCTATATCACTACTTATAGCCCAATCATAGAAATATTTAGCACATTGGTATCTAGCTTGTTTAGAAAGACCTATCGCAATCTGTACGATTCCTTCGGAAATAAATGACTTATCAACGTGTAAGTTAGCTTTTATTGCATTATAAAATGATGTCTTATCTCCAAATGTGAATGCATTGCTTGCATTACCTGTTCCGAAACACACTGCACCAAGTTGTAATAGTGCAATTTTGGGTAGATAAACAATTGTTTTACGAGTTTTTATAAATTCATCATAAAAAGATGTACTATTTGTTTTAATTGATAACAATGCGATAGCAGTTCTTAAACCTTGTATATTAAGACTTAATTTACCATATCTAACATTATTTACCACATTGAAAAATGAATTTTTAAACGATGATTCATAATCATGTTCTCCCATTTGTGTAATACCGAATACTTCAGTTATAGTATAACCGTTTGTATTACCTCCTTTTGTTTCATTCCCTAAAGAATTAATATTATTAGCATCATATTTACCTGTAGTATTATCAGTAGTAACTGCTGATACTCCATCGTCCATTGGAACAAACTCAGATATTGTTTTACCTTCAAACCCACTTACACTTTTACAGATAGATGGTTTACTATTTACAGCAGCCCAAGTTGAATAAGCACTATCATTAAAAGTAGCTGCTGAACATAAAATATTGTAATAATCAGTATATCCACTATCACAATTGCTATTAGCACTATTAAGTGCATTAGTAGCTAAATCTATCTTATCTGTTATAAGTACGTTACCAAAAGCACTATCAGTAACTAAATTTTTTTCATCTACACCTTTAGGTAATGTATATATTGATATATTTCCAGCATCACTAGTTATACCTCCTTGCGTAAACAACCTATGTGTTTCTTTTAATTTTGAAAAAGATATATCTTGGATAGGATATAAATAATTTTTTACGCCATTATTTTCAACTTTATATCCACTTAACCACATATTACTGTCACTGCTAGAAAATAGTTTAATATCACCCCAAGGACATTTTTTTGCATCATTAACACTAGTTACTTTGGTTATTAATGATTTGGCAGTAATAACTCCATCCCTCAACATACTTAGGAATTTCTCATTGGTTATTTTAACATTATCATGGAAATTATCTGCTTCTACCCTAGCAATTTTTTTAACCATATCGTCATTAATCAATTTTCCAGGATATTGCATTCTAAAATGATTGATTCCTAATATATCAAACATACGAATTGCAACCTTACCAGCAAACTGATAACATTCCAAATCATTAGCAATTTCGTTTGAGTCACCATATGGACTTTTAGTGATATAAAAATCAAATGATGAAAGTGGATGTTTTATTACGCCACCATATGTATCACTTTTTGTTGAATCTGGTTTTGCTGCTTCTGATAATGTAGCATCTGTATCTTTCTTTAATGCTTGCAATTTCTCAATGGCGTTGAAGAAACCATCAATAAAATCAACCTCTTCGAATGGTTTTGTACCTCTGTCATATTCGCCAACCCATGTATCTTCCACTTTAGTAATACCATCGTCACCAAGAACATTTCTAGTTACACGAGGAAATGGTGGAATAACATCTTTTGCTGAATTAACATCAATACATTCACCATCTGGTCCTGTAGTTACTCCAAGCTCTTCGGCAGTTCTTCCTTCACAATTTGTTGCAACTGAATACATTAAGTGCATTAATGTTTCCATGTGTGCCATCATAATTTTTGTGAAGTTTTCTACGGTTGGATACCAAGACATACGACTGAACATTTTCTTATTCAGTGCTTTTAATCTTTTTTCTTTGTTTTTTTCTTTATCACTCCTATTAGCATCAGCTTGTAAAGCTTTAATTCTATCAGTTATAGAGCTATAGTCTTGGTCTATTGCATAACATCTAGTATATTGGTCAGTACCATCACTATAAATTGTCTCTAATACATGTTTTTTATGTTTGCTTTCTTTATCTTTTATTTCTTGTGCTGTAGTTCCGCTATCTGCATTAGTCGAATAATCAACACCATAAAAAACATTATTAACAACTTGCGTTTCAGATAATCTATTGAATTTATGGAAGCCGTTGAATATAATTTGACCTTTTGTTCCTAAATAGGTGTTATTGAATAAAAATAAAGAACTATAGTCACCAAAATCAAGGCTTACGTTTTCAAGCTTTTTAAAACTACCCTCTTTGCTGTTATATTTTTCAATAGCAGCATACAAATCTTTATTAATGAGTTTAAATTCATCAGGATATTGTTCATAATCTCTTTCCAATGTTTCTGCATTACTATATTTAGTTAGAATCAATATCCTATAATAGTCACCATCTTTTCCTGGTTTTTTAAAAAGGTAACAATAATCTTTTCCATACCTAGTTGTGCATACATTGAATAAAGTTGTGTACCATCTTTGGTAGATACTCTTTATTTCTTGTAGCTCTTGTATTTCTTCTTCATGCGTTCTTTCTTCTTCGGTGAGTGATGTATCTGTTTCTATTGGGTCTGTTAAAAGATGCTTCATTTCTTGCCATATTTCAAACAAAGTTGGCATTTTCATTTTAACGGTTTTTTCTTTATTCCAAATAGTAAAACGTCCAGAATTTCTTTCTTCATCCCAATATTTGTTATAATTACCATTTTTTCCACCATAATCAGAATATGGAGCAGCAAGTAATGCGTCAATTGACACATCAGTTAAAAAAGAATAACTATATCCTATAAATCTAGTAGTAATATCAAAATCACCAGTTTTGGAATTGAATTTTGTGTCGAATTTATCGCACATACATTCATATGTAACTGGTTTACCATAAAAACCTTTAATGGTCATGGTAAACCTTGGCATTGGTACTCTAAAGAAACATTGGAAAAATGACTGAGCCACATTATCAGAATTAATACCATTAATTCCTTGATATGAATTAGTTCTACTTAGTTCTGTTGGCTGAAACAATGAAATACCTCTAACATCAGTAAATTTAACAGTAACTATTGGAACACAAGAACCTTGATATTCAATATCAACAGATTTAACACCTATCATTTCTGTTGTTCCATAATCAATTAAATCACCAACATACATATCAGCATAGTTTGTTGTGAGATATTGCATTGAACTATTATTGGCATCACTGCATTTAACTTTAGTACCACCCATGAAATTAACTGTAGAAGCACTTTCGCTTGGCTTTGTGTGATACGACAAAACAAGCACATCTGACGTAATTGTTTTGTTAGCAGATATGTTTTCTCTACTGCATATTTCAACCTCAAGATTAAAATATATTGAGTAGTCTTCTAATCTAGGTGCTCTGTCATAATCATCTTTGACTTTCCAAGACATAACATTATCAACACCTGTTTCTTTATAAAGACCAGCTGATGAAATATTAGGCTCTACATAGTTTACACTTGAATGATGACGTGCCATGTATTATTGATTTAATCCGTATAAATTATTGTATTTTTTAATATTATTCTCATACCCTTGTATTGCATTTTCCAATGGGAATGGGATTCGTAACTTTGTGTTATCTTTAATTCTAAACTCCAAAGACCCAGCCTCTGGATTAGCTTGTAATATAAGCCAACCATAATTAGGGTCTCCATAATATTGATAAGATAACAAATCTAGCCTAGTTTTACCAACCTCATAGTAAACATAAAAATCACTATTTGATGCTGGAATTTCAATGGATGGTACTTTGTTATAAGTACCATCCACCACAAATGATTTATATCTGTTATATATCATAATAAACTATTTTTATAACCTACCAAAACCATGTTGGAACATTTGAGGACCAAACATTGAAGGTAGTGGTGATTTATTGACTTGTAAATTATTTACTGGTTTAAAAGTTCCATCATCATCTATTACTCCTTGATAAGTTACAGTTTCACCTAGTGTTGCCCCAACACTAGGACTATCAGTTCTACCATTAAACTCAGTAATCGTTGGTGGTTTAGTAACTTCTGTAGAACCGCTTATTTTCTTTGGCATACCATTATTATGCATCATATCAGGATAAGAGAATGGTTTGAATTTAACTTCACGGCCACTTCCATCTGGGTCATACTGTACCATTTCAGCACGATTATCATAAACACTTGTATTTGCATAATAGTTGAATGATACAGCATTTTGCAGACGTGAAATAGGACCAGCTAAGTCACTACCACCTAAGAATACAAAGTTCAATGAAACTTTTGCAAACATTGGCATTACGCCAATACCCTCTGGATTTAAATCCCATTGTGGAGTTTCATATTGAATACTTATACTGTTTATAATAATTTTAGTATAATAGAAATCTCCAAGTCTCAACACACAAACTGGAGGCCTTCCGAATGCTAAGTTATAAGCTGTACTACCTATCTGGCTGTCTGCCCCACCAACTGTAGAGCCTTGCCTTGTGCATTGATGCAAAAATGTTAATCTTGCATTAAATCCTTCTGGCGATATTGAATGAAATGCAGGGTCAAAATATCTGATTTTATCAGTTATCAAATGGTGCATAAATGGGTCATTTTTCTCAAGCAGCTCGAAAAATTCTCCTTCATTATCATAACGCTCAACAACACCTTTTGTTACAGCGGTAGCTTGTCCTGGTTTATCATTTTGTAGCCATGAATTATCAAAATCCCAAGATTTAGGATTTGTATAATTTTTACCAGTCAATCTAGCAGCATCTTGCATTGTGAATGTCCAAGGGTCAATTGGTTTTTCAAGTGTTGGGTATCCGTTTGGGCCAATCACAACTTTTGGTTGGCCGTGTTCTGCCATAATTTTTTTACCATCTTCAGAGTTCAAAAGCCAATCTCTAGCTGTTAAATATTTTTTATCAGATGAAACACCGTTTTGAATTTCCACTTTATCAATTTTATTCAATGGCTGTCCAGTTTTTTCATCTTTTTTTCCGTCTTCAACAGTAGAGCTATTTGCTAACGAAGCGTCTTCAATTTCTGATTCATCGTATTCAATTATAACAGATGCACTACGCCATAATTTAACTGTTAACTCGCTATTATCGCCTTTATCTACATTATTTTTCTGGCTCTCTTTTTTGCTTCCTGTTGTTGCCTCATCAATACTTGGAAATTTTTTGCTTTGCATCCATTTTTTGAATGTTAATGCTCTATTAGATGATAATGTATTATTTGATGTCACATATCCTTGATATGATGCGTGACCCTCAAATTTGATACTAGTAATTTTATACCTTTCAGTATCAGTCATTATATTTTTAACGATTTCAACATTTCCCTTGTCAAAACTTCCTGATAGTAAAGATTCAGCTTTTGTACCTTCAAGAGCAACAAATAAATCAGCGAAACTAATCAATTTTGTATTTTCATCAACCTCTTCTAAACCAAATGCTTTCATTACTTCTTCTTTACTTTTAACTTTGTCGTACCCTTTACCGTTTAGTTCAAATGATTGGGTATCAACATAGCTAGCTGGTCTAGAAAGCCGACTATTCTCGTATGCTTTATCAACACGATAATACCAACGTCTACGATACCATTGGTGTGTAGCACCAGTTAAGTTTGACTGTGTACTAGCACCTTTCATTGACATTGCTTGAGAACCAATTATCTTAGCTAATGTATAGCTTGTACCATTATAATCAACAATTTGTTTATTACCACTAGGGTCAGTTAAATACTGACCTTTTACTTGTTTAGAAACTGGGTCTGCATATGATTTTTTAATTGTTTCATAATCAGGATTTAAATTTTCTTTAACAATTGAAATATTACCATTTATTTCATATCCACTGTTATTTGTTTTTGAATCTATTTGAGTGGGAATGTCAACTGCTTTCAAATATGTAGATGTATGTGTTTCATCTAAATCTATATATTTTTGAGCACCAACACCATTTACAAGATAATAAACAGCATTTACAGTACCACCATTTTTATTTGGTGCATCATCAACACCACTATAATTGTTTGGATAATAAAGCACACAATGGATTGCTTTATGTGTTGGTGGTTTGTGTACCTCTGGTTCTGGTGGGTCTGGAACAGGTGGAGCAGGTGGGTCAGGTGTTACTTCTGGAGCAATCTCTCTATGTCTAAACTCTTGTGGTTGTGCTGTTAGAATTTCGCAACCAGCAAAGAATCTAAGTAATGTGTTCTCTTGGTTATTCTTTTCATCAACACCGCCACCATTTCCTGGAACTAATGTTACACCTTGGTTTTTCATACCGTTACGTTTATGACCAGTCCAATAATCAAGCACTGATGGGTGGTCTATTAACAATGTAAACGATAAATTACCTGTTCTTTCTGTATCTGTATACGTGTAAACTTTTTCGCCCCTACCAATGAATTGATTTGAATTCCAATTTACTCTAACATCTTCACTGAATGTGAGGTCATAAGGTGGAAACCACATAATACGTCCACCAAGAGGTCCTTTTTGTTCTGCTGAAAGGCCATATTGGTCATATTCATCCATTTTTACATTTTCACTCTTCCACGCAAGGTTTTCGATTGAAAACATACATTTTTTAATAGTAACCTCTTTGTCAGTTTTACCCTCAAAATAGTCTTTAATTTTGGCAGTAGGCGCAATATTAACTAATCCGTTTTTATAGTTTAATACTCCATATTTATCCAATCTAGAACTACCACCTTTGAAACCAAATTCTTTACTCTCGACAGTACGGAAACCAACTGTGTTATAATCACCAACTTGTTCCATACTTTCCAATATTTCTTGAGAGCTTGCATCGCCAAATGGTCTTATTGCTCTAGATAATTGGTTATACTGGTGATGATAAGTCCATACTCTACAATATGGGTTATCATATCCATTTTCTTCTGTTTTATTAATTTTCAGTAAGTTTCTACCATGAGACATGCCATACTGGTCTGATATTGCAGTTTGGGTAATATCGTTTTTATCTTTAGAATCCATTGATTTTGTATGGAATCTAGCAATCAATGTTTTATACTTACCATAATTAAAATTATCATTTGTTTTTTTAAGTATGTCACAAGTAGGAAGAACATTTGCAAAACTTGATATGCCGCCAAAATTAACACCTGGATTTGCACTATCAATATCATATTTTGTTCCTATTTCTTTATTGTTTGTTTCATCGTCTTGTGACTCTGCATATGACAATAAAATATTTCTTTGTGATGTGCTTTCAAAAATTGCTTCAGGTGTCCACCTATCCAATAAATTCATTGGGTCATCGTAAGGGTTTGCAAACCTTACTGTTGG
>AUXO015005117.1_pt1 | contig 11676 bp, 11 predicted proteins | sample 768731 | NCBI WGS metagenome assembly AUXO01 (sample SAMN02715735, study PRJNA202380) | gut metagenome | biome: sheep rumen | host: Ovis aries | place: New Zealand: Palmerston North | reverse complement strand
CATATCCTCATGAATTAGAGGATTGCATGTTTTCGGATTCCGGGGAGCTTTTCGTTTCAGACACGATGGGCAACCTGTTTGATACAGGAGTTAATGCCTATAGTGATCTGAAAATAGGAAGTTCAGGAGGAATGCAGTTTCTTCCCAAACTTCCGAAGCTACCAAACTTCTTTTCATTTATTCCCTCCATATTTAAAAGAGGGAATAATGAGAAGAATACATCTAACTTTTCTTCGATGTCTCGAGAAGAGAAAATCGAGGAAAGTGTTAGATGGGAACTTGCTATAGCCGAAGATGATTCCCACGGCTATAGCACCGACTCAGACGAGAGATATGGGCAGCACGGAGAATATTGCTGCTCCACTCTTTCGATTATGAGTTGGGAACGCCTCGGTGTTCCTGTTCGCTCAAAATACCATGCGAGCAGGAGCAAAGACCTTTACAAAGCCTATTTAAAGGCCGGTTTTAAGGATGTGACCAATCAGGTCAACCTTAAAACTATGGAGGGTCTTCAAAGAGGCGATGTGCTCCTTAATAAAAACCATTCACACACCGAAACATACATCGGTGATGGAAAGGTAGTTGGAGCACATAAAGACAGTCATCACCCAGAAAGGGGAGATCAACGGGGTGATGAAATTTCGATAAATTCATACTTTAGCCACAGTTATGCAACTGTGCTAAGGTATTATGGAAACTAAGAAAATCTCCCCACCCCACCCATTTCTCCTTTCATAAAAACCCCCGCACAAGAGCTAAGCTCTTGTGCGGGGGTCTATTATTTATATTTATATTTATATTTATCTACCGCCCATATTTCTTCTTTCTTCTTCTGTACTACCAACCCAATTTAGAAAATCTAGTGCACCTTTTCCAACTTTTTTTGTTCCAGACCATGCAACTTTTCCTACTTTTTTTGCTCCATCTTTTCCTGAACCTTTTGCAAATTTTACTGTAGCTTGACCTGCCTTTTTTGCCATGTCACCTAATATTTCTCTAGTATTTCCTCTTCCATTTAATATGTTCATACATTGGTGAAACCCCATTTTATCTTCTATATCTCCTATTGCTATTCTATCTCTATTTCCAGTAGCTAAATCTATATATTCTATTCTTATTCCAGTATCTTTTGGATTAATCATTCCAATTCTTCCTTGATCTTTTGTATCTGTAATAATAAATCTACCATTTTTAAAAACTTCTGGAACGTCATCAAGTATTTCTGCTAACATACTACCTGTAACAGGTACCGTATCAACTCTTGTAAAAATCCTTTTTATGATTATTAAATCTTCAGTTCCTCGTATAGAATTATAATTTATCTCCTTTGCTCTTTCTCCCATTTTTTTACCAATCCTTTCTATTTTTATTTTAAATTTATTTATTAAATTTATTAACTATAAAATTTGGAACTACACTTAATTTGTTTTCATAGTTTTCCGCTTCTTGTTTTAGTTTGTTTAACTTTGCTGTTAGGTCATTTATTGTTTTGTTTTTTTGGTTTAGCTCTTTTTGGTTTTCTACTTGAAGTTTGTTTACTTTTTGTAAATATGTTGTTTTTATTTCTTGTATTTGCTGTTTCTTTTTTGCGTGCTGCTTTTCTAAACGTTCTATGTATTTTACAAGCCTTAGCAAATTAAATTTTACAAATCCTTCTCTCATTTTTTTATTTCTCCTTATTTTTAAAATATGAAAATTGAAATATTATATTTTTTTTAAAGGGTCGTCCAGAGACCAACCCCCTACAGTTTAAATTTTATAAATTTTTTTTATGTATTTTGGTAATTTTGAAATTATTTGTTCAGATTGTTTAATTCTTTGTTCATATTCTTGTATTTGTTCTTCTAATGAATTTATTTCGGTATCTTTTCTTTTAATTAAATGTAGATGTTTTTCTTTATATTCTTTTAATAAATTTTCAGATTCTATTGGAATTCTTTTTAAAATTTCTTCATCCTTTTCATTTTGGCTTTGTAACTTTAATGCTTGGTTATATTTTAAACTCATATCTTCTTTTAATATATTTTCCACTATCACTTATATTCCTTTCTTAAAAATAATTATTCACTTTTTCATAACCTTTCATCAAAATCATCTGTTGTTCTTGGTCTTTTTGATATATAAACAGTATTTGATTCTGGTGCATATAAATAACTATTATGCTTAGAAGATGGAACATTTAATTCAACAAGCTCTATCGTTTTTCCCTCTTCTTTTGCTTTACTTAGCTTTTGTAAACATTTAAATCCATACCTTATAAGTTCTTGTACATCATTTGCTATTGTAGATTTATCAGCTCCACTAAGTACTGCTCCCATAATTTGGTTTCCTTGCTTATCTTCAGCACAAAATACCCAACATTGCTCAGCTTGATCTGTATAACCAGTTTTACCATATAATGTATAACCTTCTCCACTCATAAGGCTATTATTAGTTGTGTTTCTATATACTATTTCATTTGGGTTTTTATTTGTTACAGGTTTTATGTAATCTGATGTATGACCAAAATACTTTTTAAAACTATTTTTTGCAGGACTTTGATTCATGCAATATAACATAAGCTTACACATATCTTTTGTAGATGTATAATGTTCTTTTGTACTTTCACCATATGTATTAGTCCAATTTGTGTTTTCCATACCTATCTCTTTAGCTTTTTTATTCATAAGATCTATAAAATTTACTTCTTTTCCTGTTTTTTGTTTTATATAATTTTCAGTTTCTTTAGCAACAACCTTACATGCTTCGCATGCTGAATGTATAGCTAACCCTTTAATTACTTCATCATACCTTATTTTTTCGCCTTCTTGCAATCCTATATTTGTATACTCACTATAATTTATATCTTGTATTTCCTCTTTTGTTACTGTAATTTCTTTGGTTAAATCATCACAGTTTTCCAAACCTAAAATTGCTGTCATAATTTTGGTTGTACTTGCCATGTTCATTTTCTTGTCACAATCTTTTTCATATAAAATTGATCCAGATTTTGGGTCTATTAAACACATAGAAAGTTCATCTGTGCTACTTCGTGGTTGTTCTACATTTGGCTTAGTTTCATCTTTTAGTTTCTCTTGGGTTTTACTATCTTCTTCTAGAGTAATTGTTTCTTGCTTTTTAGGTTTTAAATTAATAGTACTTAAATCCGGTATTTTAAATCCACTTTTGCTTATTGCATATGCACCACCTGCAAGTAATGCTACTAGAAGTGCTACTGGTATATTAGAACTGTTACCTGGCTCTGGTGTTGAATCTATCACTTCTTCTATTTTTTGTATTTCAGGTAATCCCTTACACTTTAGAACAATGTCAACTATTACTTTTCCATTTGTACATTTAAATGTATATCTGTTTTCTCCTTTTTTTTCTGCATTAAGAACTTGTATTCCGTATTTTCTATATTCTTGATATATTATTCTAGCTAGATCATCATAATTTTTCATTTCTTTTTCACGTTCGTGTACTGCTTCAAGTATAATTACACATTGATCTCTTAATGTTGCATTTTTTAATCTTGCTCTTATTTCTTTTTCTTTACTTTTTTTTGTATTTAAAAATATTTCAAAAAAGTTTTTTATAACCATAATTATTTTTATCCTTTTTATAAATTTTATAATTCTGGAGTCTTAAATGTTGCAATTACATTTCCGCTTTGATCTAGTACATCTGATATTTCTGGCTTTTTTAAATCTCCACCAAAATAATCTGATAATTCTTTAAGTGGAAATTGTGGTAAAGCAAGTTTTTCATCAGTAGGACCTGTATCTGTAACCTTATATTTAAGATGTTTTTCTGCTCTTTTTCTCCATGCTTCTTCTGTTTTTCTATCTATAATTGCTTGCCTAGAATTTATAGCTCTCCTTAAAACTCTTTGTATTTTATTTGCTGCTTCACTCATTATCTTTAGACCTTTATCTGAAGTTAGTACTGTTGGGTCACTAGTAATCTCTTGAGAAATAGATTGTGCTATTATATCAAAAGATTTATAAAACATTTCTTGTCCTTTTTTTTGTTTTAGGTATTCTGTTCTATCAAATTTTCCATTTGCCATTATTATTGCCATAATTGATGTAAATTCTGTTTTATTAAATGGTAAGCCTTTACCTTTTCCAAAACATTCTATAAATACTTGGTTTAGTGATGTAATGTCTCCATTTATTCCATATGGTAAAACAAGCCTAAGTGTTCCTTTATCTTCTATATATAGTTGGTCTTGTTCGTTTTTTAATTCTTTGCTTTGCGAATAAGGTGTTTGTACAAAGTCTGGTATATATCCATTATTATATAATATACTGAAAAACTCTCCACATCTACATAAGTATTCTGATCTAGCATTATCATTGTTTTCTGGTTGATTGTTTATTTCATATTTTTTAGCAGATGAACGTATTTCATTGCTTAAATGTGATATTATATTATGTGTTAGTTTTGGATCTATTAATATTATTTCTTGTTCTTGTTTATCACTTTCCATTACTGCATAGAAAATAAGTACTCCATCTTGTTCTTTTGCCTTTATTTGCATACCATTTTCTTTTAATTGTTCTTGAATAGTTGTTGTCTTGCTTTTTTGTTTTGTTCTATTTGTAAATAATGCTCTAAGAGAATCATTTATTTTGCTTTCATTACTAAATGCGTCTTTTTCATTTAAACTTACTATTCTTGTAAATATATATGGAAGTGATGCTTCTATACCATCATTTTCAACCTTTACTTCAATTCCTTCTAGCATAACCATTTGCTTAGATGATGAATTCTTTTTTAGGTCTTGTAAAGTTACAATGTTTTGAAATGAAAATTCACCATTTGTTAGGTTATGTTTTGAATGCATAAAAGGTCTTCTCATTAGAACATTTAATATATTTTTAATTGCAATATCTGCTATATCTTCTTGTTCTTGGGTTGAATATATACCTAGTAAATTTAGCTTTTTTTCTATTGCTTTTGATAGTTTTGTCTCTAAGTTTTGCTCTTCATCTACTAAATAAAAATCTTCCTTTTTATGTACCAATTTTAAGTTATTTTCACTTAAAAAGTTTTGTACAGCATTTTTAGGCTTACTTATTTCTCCTAAAATTATTTTAGTAAGTGCATTATAACCTTTTTCCATGCATAAATCTCTTATGGATTTTGTTTTATCCCTTTTTTTCATATTTTCATCTATACTTGTAAGCAAATTATTTAAATATAATTCAAATTCTTCTGCTTTTATTTTTATAGGTGATTTTTTTGTTTCTTTTTTCATTTACAATTTACCTTCTTTCATTTTAATTAAATTTCTCTTTCATCATCTTTGTTCTTTACTATGCATTTGTAATTTTCTTTTTCAAAATCAAGTATTATTTGATTTTTGCTATTGTTTAGAGCTATATCTTTGCTGTAATCTGGTGCACAATAGCCTATTATTCTTGAATCATTAATATCAACTGTTGTTTTTGCAACCTTTGAGCTCCAGTTCCCATTTATTAGCTCTATTTTTGTTGTATCTCCTTCTTTGTAGACCTTAGTTACTACTGCTGCATGGTCATATGGATCTGAATCATCTCCCCAATTGAAAACTGCTATCCAACCTACCTCTGGTGTTTTTTTTCCTCTTTCATACCATCTTTTGTCATTTTTAAAAATTTCAACTAATTTTCCACAGTATCCAACATCTGGTATGATTTTTTCTGATATTCCTGCTTTGTTTTTAGCCCAAACTATATACCATAAACACCAATCCACATTACTTCCACCTGTATATTTTGTTCCATCAGACTTTCCATTTTCTCCTTCTAAAATTTCAAGAAATTTATCTCTTTGGGAGCTTTTAGCTATTTTTTCATTTTCTTGATTATCTAATGGAATGCTAGGTATAATCTGTGGCAATACCTGACTTACTATAAGTACTCCTGCTATTATTATAACTGCTGTACCTAAAAATAAAAAACTACTATTTTCTTCATTTTCCACATTTCGTATTATTATATCTTCAGTTGTTCGAAATATATATTCTTCTTCTTCAACTTGAATTACTTGCTTTGTTCCTATATTAACTTGTGGGTTTCTAGTTTCTGGATTTTCTTTATTTCTTTTTGCCCTTTTTTTGTTTAATTTTTCTAATAATTTTTTATCCATTATTTTCACCTATTTTATAATTCTGGTTCTTCTGTATATTCTGTATATTCTGTATATCGTTTTGTTTTGTCATCATATACTAATGTTACGTCATCTCCTGCAATACTTGGAACTTTTATCATTGCACTTGCAGTTTTCCTTGAATTCATGAATTCCTCTAGAGTCATATTGTCGTATTGTTCTAAATTATGATCTTCTATTGATCCAATTAATTCACTCTCGTATACTTCTGGTACTTCAGAATAACCAGCTCTTGCAATCTCTCTTGCCTGTGCTTTTCCTCCTTTATTTTCTTCATAACATTTTATGGCCTTTTCATATCTAGAATTTTCGTTTAAAAATTTAACATAATCTACCATACTATCAAAAGGTGTTTCATATGTTCTAAAATCTCCCGTGGGCTGAGCATCTTGTTCAGTAGGAAGGTTTTCGCTCTTTCCCTCCCAAGACGTATCAGCTTTTATTCCAAAAAGATTATTACACTTTTCTACTGTAAGATTTTTTCCATGTCGGTTTCCCCATCCTGATTCCCAAATAATTTGTGCTAAAAAAACTGATGGATATATTTTATTATTATTACCTAATACAATTGCATATGGAGCAATTGTCTCAAGAAATTCTTTGTCATCCATATATTTTAATTTTGAAACATCAAATTCTTGTTTCTTTAACTTTTCAATATCTGAGCTATAACTTTTATTTTCTGCTGTGTAATTTGTTCTAGTCACATTTTTAAAGCCATTTAAAATGTCTTGAAAATTTGATGCTACTATAGCTCCTACTATTCCAAGCAATATTAATGGTAGAACAGGACTTGATGAAGAGCTTCCTTCATAATATACATTTCTTACATTTTCAGATCTAATTATTACTTTTTTTGGTCCATTTACATATTCTATCTCTTGTGGATTTACTCCTTGATTACCCTCTTCTATATTATCTTCTTTATCATCTTTTAATTCAGTTTCCACTTCATATTTTTTTGCTATTCTAGATAATCGATAAAATTTACTATTCTTCATTTTTTATATTCCTTATAGTATAATTTAATATTTAGATATATCTTCATTTCTATCTGAATTTTTATTATTATTATTTGGTTTAAATGGTTTTGTTGTAGGAACTTCTACAACTATTCTTTCTTTTAAACCTTTATCTTTTTTTAATTGTTCATCATATTTACCTAAGTTATATTGTTCTATAATTCTACGCAATGTTTCAAAATAATTCCCTGCCTCACTATAACCCGCACTTGTAAGCTCTTTTAGCTGAGCTATTGCTCCTTTATTTTTATCATAACATTCTCTTGTTTTTGCATATTTGTCATCTTCTCCTAATAATCTAGCGTAGTCATTGACTGAATCTTGCATATCTTTATAACTTTTAAATGTTGTAGGTGTTTCTTTAATACCAAAAAAATTATTATATTTAGTTGCTGATAAATCTTTTCCCCAACCACTTTCAAATATACCGCTGCGCAATAATTACTGATGTATATACATTGTATTTTTTTCCAGCTTCTACTGCATATTTTGCCATTTCTTCTATAAATTTTTGTTCTTCCATTTTACTTTCTTGTTCTTCTACTGTTACATTAGATTTATTTATATCTTGCGTTGTTTTAGCATTTGCAATTGTTCCTATTGCTAAAACAGGAGCTAATAATCCTCCTAATACTCTTCCTATAAATCTACTTGTTCTTTTTTCATTATTATTCATAATAAAACATCTCCTTTTTCTAAAAATTTATATTTATTTTTTTACCTACTTTCTTTTTCTGCTCCACTTTTTATCACAATTGGGAATTTTAGTGTATTGGCAGTTGTGCATACGTCCTTAACTATTGAAATCTTGGGCACATATGGTATATCAGCAACTTGTCCTGCAAATAATATCCCACTAATTGTAAAAACCGTACCTATAACCAACTTCTTTGGTCCTGATATTGTTGTTCTTTTGTATTCACCGCAATTGTTTGTTTCTCTTGAAAAATGATACTCAATTTCTAAACTTTCATGTGGCAGATCTTGATTATTGTTTAGCATATATAGTCCTCCTATAACTTGCATTTTATTAATAAAACTCTATTTCTTCTTCTATAGTTTCATTACTTTGTGCATTATTTTCTTCTGTTGTTATTTCACTTTGTGTGTCACTTTCATAATTATCTGTATATTCCTCATCATTTTGTGTACTACTTTCATCATATGGAATATCTGGCTGCACTAGCTCTTGTTGTAAAATAGCTTTTGTCGCTAAATTTACTTGTTCATCGTCTAAAGCTATTCTACATGAAGCTTTGTCTTGCAATGCTGTAACTTTAAATCCTGCTTGGTCAAGTTTAGCTTTGTAGTCTTGGTCTTTGCTACTATATTTATTATCTTGGCCTCTTGATACTATTAATGTTAATGGTATTTGAGTGTTTAGTTTGTCTAAACTTATATTATCATCACTTGTTTTTTGTAATGATACAGGTATTCCCATACCATTAATAGTCTTATAAGAGTCATTAATAAACTTCAATCTATTATCATAATCTTGATTTTCTACAGTCTGCCCGTAAAATGGGTCATATACAAATTCATCTTCTGCTACTGGAATGTTTAATGTTACTCCGTATTGCAAAAATGTTCCATTTTCACTATCCTTAATTTGCTCAATTAATTTTGTAAGTGCTGTTAATTGCTTTTCATTTTCAACATTACACTGAATTCCACATGGCTGACCTGTTATTCTTAATACTGTATTTATTCTTTCTAATACGGCATTTGTTCCTTTGCTTGTATCTACCTCTATTATTGTTCCATAGTTTTCATTAAATTTTGTATCTGGCATTTGAGGTGTTTTAGAAGCATTCATAAATATATCTACTAGATTTTCATTTTCTACATCTTTTGGAATTCTAATTATATTATAATATTGCTCACTTACTGGACTTACAGGAATATTTTCATCTACAATTTTATCTACTTTTTCTGTAGTAAATATTTGATTGCTAAATTCCTCAATTTTTTCTCTTAAAGCTGGTACGTTTTCATCCGGATAACCTATTTCATATCCATTAACTTCAGCTACTGCATGTTCTGCATCTTCAAAATCAATCTGTACTGTTTCTCCTGCAGGTATTACTCCAGTAAATGTGTCATGAGTAAAATCATAAACAGGTGTATCTTGAGTTACAGTATAGTTTATACTTTCTCCAAATAGTCTTTTTTCTATTTGACTATCATAACCAAGCTTTATTCCATCAAAATATGCAGCTGGTATATCTTGTGGATTTTTATTTTTATCTGTTATTCTTACAACTATATCACCATCTTTAACTATTATATAGCCAAATACTTTTTCACCAGCTTTTAATGTAATCTGTTCTGTATCTGCCGTAGGCTCTTCTGTTTCTTGAATATCACTTATATCTAAATTTTCATCTTGGGTAGTTGTTTTACTACTATCTTCAATTTCAATTTCATCAATTATTTCACTATTTGTTTCTCCATCCCCATAAGTTATTTCATCTACATCATCTTCTTCATAAGTTATTTCATCTACATCTTCTGGTATTACTGAATCAAACTGATAGTCATCCTTTAATGTAAATACTTGTGGTTCTATACTTTGTTCAATGCTTAATTCTTGTGAGCTGTTTTTATAATCTTCTACATATCTATCTATATTAATATCTAATGAATCTCTATATTTGTATAGTATATTTGGAGTTGTTATTTCTCTTTCTATTTTATTTTCGTCTAGATATTTAACTTTATATATTCCTCCATATGAATCTACCATTACAATTACATCTGTTCCTTCTTTAGGTCCGTGTGAACCCCAATTTTCTATTGTTTTAGCATAAATATGCAATGGTAAATCATATGAATTTTCTGGTACTACTTCATTATTTGTATTATAATTTTCCTGAGTTTCAGCTTCACTAAAATATGCCTCTTCTGTTTCCTGCTCTTCTGAAGTTTCTGCTTCATTTCCATTTTCTCTTTCTGCTTGTACTGGAGCCTTAAAATGGTGAGTAGTCACTCCAACTGCTCCTGCAAGCGTCATTGCACCAAGTGTACATATAACTGCTTTTTTCTTCTTACTTGCATTTTTTAAACCTATTGTTTCTGCAATTCTTTGAGGAGAATGTATTATTGAGCCTACCATATTAGTTAATAGGTTTATGCTAGATCTTGTGCTTACAGGGTTTTTAGTTGATACTTGAAAATTTACTACTTCTACATTTTTTTCACTTTCTGCTTTTATATCTCTAGTGTTTTGTTGTATGTTGTATAAAAATTGCTCAATTGAACATTTTCCTTCTTGATGCATTTTGTAATCATCAATAATTGTACTTAAAAATTCTTGCAGATTATTTTCATCTATTTTGTTTTCTTCCTTTTTTTGTAAAAGGTCACATATTGCACCTGCAGTCATTTCTATATCTTTTAATGTGCATTTATTTGTTTTTAAACCTTCTTGCATTATTTGTTCGATGGCTATTATGACATCTATATTTATTTCATCTGCCAATATTGTAATTGCCTCTATTATATTATTTACTGTTTCTAAATCATTCTCTTTGTTTGCTAATAATTGATTTATTATTTTTTCTTCTTCTCCATATATTTCCAATTTATTTTCGCAACCTATAAAAGCTTCTATAGAAGTTAAGACTCTTTCATATGTTGGATTTAATCTTAATTCATTGTAATTTTTAATTAATGTTGTTATAAATTCGTTAATTCTTTCCTTACTTTGTACAATACTTTCTTTATTTTCCGTATAAGCATTATTTATGTATTTTACTATTTCTTCTATCATTTCGTTTTTTCTTCCGAAATTTAATGAGTAAACTGTTATATAAAAATTTTCTACAATATTATATATAAAGTCTATATAACTATTTGCAACTTTTTGATTTCCATCATTTATATCTACAGCTGTTCTAAAAGCTCTATCTACTATGTTTACAGCTTTTTCTCTACTAATATTATTATTTACAAATAAATTTATTAATTCATTCATATTTTTCATTTTTTTCTCCTTAAATTATAATTCTTGTACATCATCTTCTTGTCTTTTTCCTATAAAAACAGTACCTATTTCCGGAACATATTCTGCAGTATAATTTTTTGTTCCTATATCAATTATTGAAGCTTGTCCATCTTGAGTTTGTTCTTCATCTTTTATATCTTTTATGTTATCCCAATCATATATAGAATATATTATTTCTTGTTCTTCTGAATCTTCCCCACTTTGAATTTGTGGAAGTTCACTATCAGCATTTATAGTCTCTTGTTTCTTTTTTTCAAGTTCCTTTTCTGTCATTTTCTTTGCTTGTTGATAGTCTTCTTTGTCTCTTATTAAAGGTATTAGGTATATTACTTTTTCAATATCTTCTGGTTTTTCTGGCCAATCGATTTCTTCTAACATAAACTCTTGGAAATTATTTTTATTTTCTTCTTTTTCTCTATCTTCAAATTTACATTTATATACTCTAATTTTTATCTTATTAATTATTTTAAAGTTATCTGGAAGTTGAGCAAGAGTATCTTTTGTAAGTAA
>AUXO012995420.1_pt1 | contig 11677 bp, 18 predicted proteins | sample 768731 | NCBI WGS metagenome assembly AUXO01 (sample SAMN02715735, study PRJNA202380) | gut metagenome | biome: sheep rumen | host: Ovis aries | place: New Zealand: Palmerston North | reverse complement strand
GCTTTTGTATATAATTCTATTTTTTCTTCTTCGGTCATTGAAGACAGTGGGTGAAAGCAAGGATTATTGTTTTCTTCGGATTCAGTGAATATATATTGCAATACATCATTGTTAAGATGAAGCTCTCTTGCTCTTTTAAGAGCCTCTTTATATTTCTCTTCGTAGTCCATAGTTTTTCTTTAAATTTATATTATTATTTCCTTTTTGATTACGTAGGTAAATATATAAAATTCAAATTAAAAAATGAAACTATTTAATGACTTTAACGCAACTTTAACATTTAACGCTATTAATCTAAAAATTGTTAATAAGTTTGGATATTTGGTTTGTTTTTATTATATTTGTCTTAGGAAAAATAATATATAATAAATAAGGTAGGGATATTTTCCCTACCTTTTATAATATTAATCAAGCATAAAATAGTCACTAACCAAATCACGATATTTTTCTAAGAATAAGTCTCTTTGGGCTGCTGTATGAAAAGCAAGAAAATGGTAATCACAATATACAGCTGTTACTCCTATTCTATTTTTATGATTGCACGACCTAAATATCACATACTTCCAATTATCGTCTGTCCATTCTTCATCAGTAACAACACCGCCAAAGTTCTTAATATCATTAGCCATTATTTGGGTAATCTTTGCCATTGCTCTTGCTGATTTAGCTTGTTTCTCTGTTTTAAATAAGCAATAATCATCAACAGTTCTTTTCACGAAACAATAGTTTGTTATAGAATCTATAGAGATACCATACCCTTCAATATCTACTTTTTCTTTATCACTCCAAAAGTCTTCTATTACTTCTACTTCTTCAACTATTACTAAGTCATTATCACTAATAGGACCTTTATAATAAATTCTACCTTCTGTAGTATAAGATTGAACGGCTTCACTGCCATCCTCTAACTTAATCAACCCAATGATAGGAAAATTTGGCTTTTTAGCATCAGTGTATACAATTTTAACTTTATGACCGTCCCTTGTTTGGGTCCTTGCTCGGGCTTTAGCACTATTATTATATACTTTCAAGTCAAATGGTTTAATTACTTTTTTCTTCATAATTTATTTTCCTTTCTTTATTTGTTTAACTTTGACAAATATATAAAAATCAAACTAAAAAACAAAGCATTATTTGCTTTTTAACTCTGATTTAACATTTACTATTAAATTTAAAATAAACGTTAAATTGTTTGGTAGTTTGGAAAGAATTTATTATATTTGTTTTAGGAAAAATAATATATAGCAAAAAAGTGCTATCTATCATCAGACAACACTTCTTGACAACATTAAACAATTAAAACTAAACATTATGAAAGTAGATTTGTGGGCTCGGAGGGGTTTGAACCCACGACCTTCAGATTATGAGTCTGCTGCTCTGACCAACTGAGCTACGAGCCCCTATAATGGTAATGAGGATAATCTATATCATTTGCAACTGATAGCTTTTAGATTTAATAATCAATTTGCAACTTGTTTAGAAAATCTTTAAGCAAAGATTATCCTCATTGATAGTGCTTTTTTATTTTTTATTATTATATTAATATTAAAATATTTATATATTATAATAATATATTATATAATTAATATTATTAATATAATATTTTATTTATATTGCAAATATATAATTTTATTTTTAAACTTATAAATGTTTTAACACTTTTAACATTTAGATAAATTGTTCAAAATAATCAACAACATCTTTAATATATTTCTTATAGTATGGTTGATTATCCATACACCATAATTTTAATTCTTCACGATTTTTCAATGGTGCGTGCCAAACTAATCCACTCTGAACTTGATTGAAAAATGGTTCAAGCTCATTAATGAAGTCGCCTACAGTCCAACCTTCCCAAATCTCTTTTTCAAAATTGATTTTTTTCTTCTTTGCCATATCTTTTTTCCTTTCTTTGTTTAACTTTGACTAATATAACATTTTCTTTTTATATATGCAAACTTTTTTGGGACTTTTTTATTTAATTATTTATCCTTCAATATCATTATACTTATTGAAAACAAGTCTAAGAATTCTTTCTTCAATAATCATATCCGAATTAATGTCATCCACGTCAATAGTATATTCATCACCGTTATCATCAGAAGTAACGATAAGGCAATATTTATCAGAGTTACCTTGGTCAATCATCACAGCCTTTGTCGTGTATGTTCCTTCCATATCAAGATAAGTAAAACAGTAGTCTTCCTGCTCGTCCTCTGTGATAAGTATTTTACCCGTCTTTTGCAGAAGGTGTACTATTGTGCTCGTTATCTTATTGTGAAAATTTATCACCTTTGCTTGTTCCTCTTGAAAATCATTAAATGAATTAAATAAATCTTTCATAATTATTTTTTTTTTTAATTGTTAATACTCTTGTTTGCTTTTTTTATTTGATATTGATTATTAATCATCAAAATCAGATATAAACTCCGTAACGTTTAGAAATTCAAGCGTATCATTTGTATAGTCTTCTATTTCGTCATTAAATTCTTCAATATTAGAGTATATCCAATGGTGCATAGAATTAATAATTTGGTCATCATTTGAAGGCTCATCAACGAGATATACGAGCACATCATGTTGGCAATAGAGGCTTTCCACATAAAATGCAAATTCAACTTGTGCAATTTCGCAATCCATTCCATTTAGAATATTTACAACTTGTTCCTTTGTCATAATTTATTTTCCTTCCTATTTAATTAATATTGTTATTTCTTTAACTTTGACTAATATAACATTTTCTTTTTAAACTACAAAACTTTTTCCAAACTTTTTTTATTTTTTTTTCTTGCTTTTTTATTTGGTAGTTCGGATTATTTTTATTATATTTGTCTTAGGAAAAATAACATAATTAAAAAAAGGTAACATATAATGTTACCTTCTCTTATTAAATAAACCAAATAATCACATTATCGCCATATGCGCCACAAATTGTATCATTATGCTTTATAGTACTTAAATCCATTTCGCTAATGCTAAAAGCTTGTTCACCATCTTTTAATTGGTTTGTAAGCCATTCACGTGCGTCCTCCCACTTTGATTTTCTTAGGTGAGATGTATCAATACCCTTTGATTCATACCAATTCGCATTAATTGAAAGTACTATTACTTTTGTTACCATATTACAAATAATCTTTTATGTAGTCCCACAATTCATTTTCTTCTTCGCCATCAAACCAATCAAGTTGATAACCTTCAATTTCAGTTATAAGTATATTAGTAATTTCATCATATACGGCAATACCTTTGCTATCAGTCCCATCAGTGTTAAAATGGAAATAATCTTTTAAGATGAAATTATAAAGCTTACGTTCCATATCTTATTTACTTTTTTTGTTTAACTTACGTGAACTAATATATTAATTTCTTTTTAATTACAAAGTGTTATTTAAGGTTTTAACACTTATTTAACACTTTGCAATATATGTACTTAATTAAGTACCTTAAAATAGTCGTAGAACACTTGCACCTTCCATACTTAAACTTTTAATCATTTCACCAACTTTCAAGTTTTCAAGTCTTTTATCATTCCAACCAAAGTTAGATAAAGCTAAAGGTGAATAACAAGCCACATTAGTCACACCGTGACCACCACAATAACGTGCATCATTAATCAGCGTATACACTTTCATACCATATTTTACGTAAAACGTATCTTCATAGCAATCAGTTATTGAAGCTTCATCTTTTGGTACAATATTTTCTTGCTTGATAATTTGATAATAGTCGCTGAATATTGCACTATATACTTCTTCATATACAGACCGCAAAGTGTATGGGCTAACTTCATTTATATCATTAATTTCAAGAATACGTTTTCCCTCAAATTTAAGACGCAGTGTAAAACCACATTCTTCAAGAGAGACAATGCAGTCCGATAATTCCATATGTTCAACATTATGATTTTTCATCAAAGTGATGATACCACTTTTAATTTTATTATTGACTGCCTGAATATCAATTTCGTAATTCTTCATAATTAATTTTCCTTTCTTTATTTATTTAACTTTGTCTAATATAATAAATTCTTTTTAATTATAAAACTTTTTTGGTAATTATTTTATTGTATTTAATATGTTTTTTAATGCAAACATTTCTTCGGGGGTTAAAAAAATGGAATGGTGAAAACCCTCGCTATCAGTCTTATAAATAATAAAATTATTAGACTTCTTGTCTGCAACTACTTCTACATTTCTTATCATCATAATATTTACTTTTATTTGTTTTACATAGGTAAATATAACTTTTTCAAATTAAAAAATGAAATGATTTAATGGTTTTAACACGACTTTAACATTTGAATTAAAAACTAAAATAAATGTTAAATTATTTGGCAGTTTGGAAGTAATTTAATATATTTGTTTTAGGAAAAATAATGTTTAAGAAATAAGGTAGAGTTATTTTCCCTACCTTATTATGAACAAATCTATTTAAATAAACCACCAATTTTTAATTTTCCTTCTTTATCTTTTAATACAATACAGTCCGAATCAGTTCTTATTGCTTTATATACTGTATTGCAAATGCTTGCACAAGTTCCCTCCCCTAATTGTTCAGCGTCATTGATAGCTTGCATTATGAACAATTTATATTGTAATTTTTGTGCGTAGTTACTACTAATATTATATTTTTTGAAAATTTCTAAAAGCTTTTCAATCATATCATCAGTATACTTATAATCATCAAGAATATAATCGCCATAATTTGTACATAAACGAATATTATAGTCCAAATTAGGAAAAATACCACCTTTAAGGATTATATCCACGTAAGCGTCAATGTGTTGATTAATATTACGAAGTGTACGTGAAAATGCACGTCTTGTTAAGATAACAGTATCATCAAGAATTTCATTATCTGTTTTTTTAAACCCTTCTTGAACACCTTGATTAATAGCGTTCTTTAGATTATCCATAAACTCTATATCATTTTTACCCAATTCAATGGCATATATACTAATAGCGTTCTTTAATTTTTCCATATTTATTTCCATTCTTTATTTAATTTTTAATTCTTCATTATTTTCATTTACAATTATCTTTGTAAACTCCCAAACTTCATCTAAATTTACAAGAACGTAAGTTTTTGGGGTGATGTATATTTTAAGGTAAGAAACGTCTAAATATTCTTTGCTTAGCCAATAGGTTTGCAAATAGCTCTTAAAACTATCAGTAACATCATCTACAACAGATTTAACAAGCTTGTTTAAATCAATATTATTTAAATCAGCAATATTGATAGTTTCCTTATCATTCAATAAGAATTTAGTCAACTCATCTTTAATTTTACCAATTCTTTTTTCAGTCATTTTCATATTTTATATCTCCTTTGCTTTACGTCAACTAATATATAAAATTCAAACTAAAAAATGAAACTATTTAATGACTTTAACACAACTTTAACACTTATCACTAAATTTGAAATAAACGTTAAAATATTTTGTAGTTTGGAAAGAATTTAATATATTTGTCTTAGGAAAAATAGTACGCAATAAAAAAAAAAACGTACTACTTATCACAAGCAATACGTTTTTTTAATCATTTAATAATATCAATCATTTTTTTTAATTAGCTTTATGGATAGTTCTTTAATATTTGACAAATCTTATTTACTCCCTTTGTTTTACGTTGTCTAATATAACATTTTCTTTTTAAACTACAAAACTTTTTCCAAACTTTTTTCTATTTTTTTTTATGTATAGTTTAAATTCTTAATAAAGGAATAAGGGATAAGAATATAAATCCTTATCCCTTATAGGTACTTAATTAAGTACTTTACTTGTTCAGTTCGTGAATAAGTTTGGTAATATCCTCAAATGTACCAAAGTTACCAAATCTTTCGTTCGCCCAAGCTTTTTCTCCTTGCGCTAAGAAAATTACATTTTCTTCTTTGAAGTTCTTCACACCTATAATATTCTTAATGTTTAAAGCTTCTTGCTTTGCGCTTGCTTTTTTTGGTGTGGTATACTTTAGTATATCTTTTTCTTCTTCTTCTGTGGCAAGTCGGTCGTCCAAAAATGTAAAGTATTTTACTTTGGTAGGTTTACGTCCTTGATATAGTCTTAAATATCTTTGGTCGCCATCTTTTTTCTTTAGCAAGAAGTTTTCTAACTTATCAGAAGCTTTTTCAGCGTATGTAGACTCTTTTGGAAAAGCTATATTAAACTCTTCATCAGTAAAGTCGATTCCTTCTCGCTTACATTCAGATTTTACGCAAGCATAATAACTGACACCACTGCAAGCATTTTCGTAAAGTGCTAAAGTAAATACACGTCCGTCATACTTAGCGTAAGTTTTATTTTGCTTACTCTCTTTAAGTGTTTCACCCTTTGGGGTTTTGTTCACTTTTTTTGGTGTATATGTGGCGCAATAAAGTCCGAATGAACCCTTTTTGAAATTTTCGCCAAACTCGTCAATAGTGTTAAATACTTTGCTATACATACTTATTTTCCTTTCCATTTAAATTAATATTGTTATTTCCTTTAACATTAGCTAATATAATACTTTACTTTTAAAAAACAAAACTTTTACCGACTTTTTTTACTAAAAACATAGTTAAAAATTTCATCTTTTTTTTATCACTTTTTTAACAATTTTAACGTGAAAATATTTTGTAGTTTGGAAAGAATTTAATATATTTGTCTTAGGAGAAATGGTATGCAATAAAAAAAGAGACACAAATTATTTGTGATTTGTTTTATATAGAATAACACATATATTTAGGTTTAATTTATTTCATTTAATTTGCTTAAATAAATGCTCCAAATAGCTTTATATTTATAAAGCCTATAAAACTATCATCAGATTAATTTTATACCCTTATAAGCAATTTAAATGCGTTAAACTTATTTGAAATAAGCACATATAACAACAAAAAAAATGATACTACTTTCGCAAGCAATATCATTAATACTCAAATAATAAAAATCATTTAAAAAATTAAACCAAAAAAATATTATATTAGAAGAATGTTTTTATTCTTATTTAAGGTAGAACTGCAAAATAATAATCTGCACCGTAATCGTAATAAATTTCAAGTCCTTCCTTTGTAGTTGTTACATATCTATGATACTTTGGCATATTTTCATCAGTAAAATCGCCATCAGTGTACACTTCATCAAAGTAATCGCATATAGCTTCAAATATATTATTATATGAGCTATAATTGAAAATTTCTTCTACTTGAGAGCTATCAAGAATATTATTAAAAATCTTTGCCATAACAGTAAATTATTTAATGTTGTTGTCATTTCTTTTAACATCAGCAAATATAACATTTTCTTTTTATATATGCAAATTTTTAAGCCACTTTTTTTTATTTTTTTTTCTTGCAATTTTATTTGGTAGTTTGGTTTATTTTTATTATATTTGTCTTAGGAAAAATAATACCCAATAAAAAAGTAGGGAAAATATCCCTACTTTTTACTTTATTACCACTCTATTCTATTATCATCTTTTGAAATAATAAATGGGTTATCTGTTTGCTTTATATAATGTCCGTTTACAATAGTCTTTTTAGACGGCTTATAATGTAACAATACAACTACATTTTTAGGGTCATCCGCTCTAACATCACTTATATCACCGTTTACAACTTCATAACCGTTAAACTTTTTAGGCAATATATCATTTTTCTTTAAATCGAACACAACAGCGACACGTGTACCGTTTTCAAGCGCATATTTAGCTTCACTATCATTATAGCCGTTATATGAAAAAGTATAATCTATATTGCTATATTTTTTTTGTAAATCTAAATAGGCTCGTACTTTTGTATACTCGTTAAAAGTGATATTAGGGCGAAGCTCCAAAATATTTTTACCCTTATACTTAAACATTAAAGGGGATAAATCAGAAGTTCCGTTTAGACGAGCCAAAAAACGTAAACCTAACTTGTTTGCTTTTTCAAAAGCTCTATCAAGCTCATATAGATACATTTGCATAAATACTTCACGATTATACAAAAATAGTTCGGTTCTTATACGTCTAACTCTATCAATAGGGCTCTCACTATTATACTTATAAAGTACATTGATACCACTGCCCGCCAAACAAGTAACTTTGCAGTGTTCAGCGTTCGGACACATAGTATAATTATCTAATTTATAAGGTGTAAGATATAGAAGAAACTCTAAAACTCCCTTATTATCAAGTGTATGTTTTTGTTTTGATGTAGCATTAAGGGGAACAAGTTCTTTAATTCCTATTGCTTTTGCCACTTTTGAGTGACTTGTATATATTAAATTGCCGTAAAAATTCTTTTTTTCCTCAATTGTCATATTAATTGTTTCCATAACTTAACTATTTACTTAATTGTTTTAACATCAACTAATATATAAAAACCAAATTAAAAAATGAAGCAATAATAACTTTTTAACACAACTTTAACACATAAAAGAAAAAATATAAAAAATGTTAAAAAGCTTTGTAGTTTAAAAGTAATTTAATATATTTGTTTTAGGAAAAATAATATAATTAAAAAAGGTAGGGAAAATAACCCTACCTTTTATGCTATTCGACTATTACCAAATCAGCGTTGCACTCTTTATCATTTTTATAAATTTTGCCTTCAGAAGTATACAATACAATTTGCTCTTTGCCTTTATACAATTTAACCAAAGCAATAATAGGGTAATTTGAGTCATTGTCTGCATCTGTGCAAATAATTCTAACTTTATTACGTCCTTTCCTTAATTTGATTTTAGCACCTTTATTATATTCTTCTAAGCTAAATGGTTTAATTACTTTTTTCTTCATATTTTTTACCTCCTTTATTTTATTACTTAATGATAATCTGACTTCTGCCAATTGTTTCAAAAGAGATACCCTTTAGAGTCAACTCTATTACTTTGTTCTCTGTTTCTTTTTCTGTATTAAAATTCAATATCTTCATAATAGTAAATTATTTAATGTTGTTATCATTTCTTTTAACATTAGCAAATATATAAAAATCAAATTAAAAAATGAAACAATAATGCTCATTTAACACAACTTTAACACTTAAAAGTTTTATTGAAAAAATTGTTAAATTGTTTGGCAGTTTGGAAACAATTTAATATATTTGTCTTAGGAAAAATAATATACAATAAAAAGCCTACCTAATAAAAATAGGTAGATTTTTGATTTAAGACGTTTTATATTATTTGCTGATACCTTATACCATAAAAGCAAAATAAAGCCCTATATCCAAAGGAATAGGGCTTAAATTCAATTTATTAATAAATTTGTGGTTCTCCACCATTCATATAGTAAGATAAACCGTTTATTTCATAAATAGGTTGATAAAAAGATACGAAGTTACCAATATTCATAAACCCAACCAATTTAAATAATTTGTGTGGGTTCATAGGTGTAAGCTCTTCACCTTCACCGTTATAGCCGATAGCTTTTAATTCTGTATCACCCCACAAACAATTTTTGCGCTTTAAATTTTTAGACGTTAAAAAGTGTTTAATAAGGTAATTAAGACCTTTTTCAGCTTGTTCGTCAGTAACAAACACATCATTTTCCTCAATAGGTGTAATATCAATATTTTCACCACGGTTTAAACGACTCTTAAGTAAGAGAATATCACGCTCACTGATAGTCTCTTTTGCTACTGCTTCACTGATAACTATTTCACTTGCTCTTTTCTTTGCCATAATAGTTTAATTTTAAAATGTTTATAACTTAATTGTGATAGGAATATAATACTTTATTTTTATTCTTGCAAATTTTTAATGAACTTTTTTTTGAAGTTTTTTACTCTTCTAAATCTTTAAGTTCTTTTTCCCAATCAACATCTGACTCGTATACAAGACTACAAGCTAAAACTATTAACGCAACAATAATGAAAATTCCAAACATATTTTTTTCCTTTCTATTTAATTAATATTGTTATTTCTTTTAACGACTGCAATATAACACTTTACTTTTGAATATGCAAGCTTTTAGGCAACTTTTTTTTATTTTTTTTTTCTTGCGATTTTGTTTGGTAGTTTGGAAAGAATTTATTATATTTGTTTTAGGAAAAGAAATACATACATAAAAGAAAAGGCTATCTATTTTGTTAGATAACCTTTTCTTTTTCGTTTATATTAATAAAGTAGGTAAAATACGCCTATAGCTTTATTTTGTTGCTTTTAAGCGTTTATTATAATCTTCTGATAGAAATCTTTATACGCTATTGTAAACGCTAATTAGAGGCAAAATCTTGTTATTTGTTATCTTCTTTAATTGTAATAACAAGATAATACTTTATGATAGGAAAAGAATATATATAAAAAAAAAAACGTACTACTTATCACAAGCAATACGTTAATTAATATTTAACTCGATTAATCAATGAATATTTGACATAATTATTTTCCTTTTTTAATTGACTATATAAATGTATCGCTATACATTATTTTTATTCATTCCCTTAACGTTAGCTAATATATACATTTCATTTTAAACTTGCAAATTTTTGAGCGACTTTTTTTAAAAAAATATTTATGCAATTAATATTCATATTGTTTCACGTGAAACGTATGGGGGGTACTACCCTACTATACCCCACCCCTATCCGCACCCATAGGGGTAGGGGGATTTTAGTGCTTTATATGAGGGAACAGTTCTTTAAAAAATTCCAGAAAAAAATTTCAATTTTTTAAATAAAGGCTTCTTTTTTTTATTACTCTTAAAAAAAATTTCAGAAAAAATTTGCAATTTTTCAATTATGACCCTTTTTTTTTAATACAGATAACAACTAAAAAAAAATTCCAGAAAAAATTTTCAATTCTTTAAATAAGAAGTGATTTTTTTATACTGTTATTCAGAAAATAATTTTCTATTTTTTTAAATGGGGGGGGTCATATATTTTTTTAGGGAACGATATACCTGTTGGCATAAAGAAAGAGCAACCAACAGTGTGATTGCTCTTATATATTTCTTTTGGCTATAATTCATCAATACTACCATCTGCTATAGAAGGATTTTGTATTTCATAATTGATATTTGGGTTATCAAACCCACTAACAAAACCAATATTTGTGAATTCGTTCATTATTCTTTTTATAACTCTTGTACAATCTATGATTTCTTGCCTAATTTCTTGCGGTATATCTGGACAATTAAATGCAACATCACTTAATCCGTTTTTTGCGTTTTCCAACTTACTGAAATATGGCATTATATTACTTTGGCTTTCATTTAGAATCTTATTTACAGACTCTTTCACGATTCTATGCAAGTCTGATTCTGTTAATCTTATAAGTTTCTTATTCATATTGTAATATGTATTTAATTCGTTATTATCTATATATAAATCATTAAGAATTAGAAAAGATTATTATTTACTGCCATTCCCCATTATCATATTCTGAAAAATTATCGTCAGCAAAGTATTTATTATAGTCTCTAAAGAGTTTAGTCATATTTTCAAAATCTTTTTCATTTGTTCTGATGGTGAATAAAACTTGTTCCTTTGTTAAATCATATTGCTGCATCATATATTCTAACCTCTTTTTTAAAAACAAATCATGTTGTCTTTTTCTCTTTTCATTGTGCGAATCTGAGGGTGTGAACATATCATTAGCAGCACCAATCATTGCGGAATCCGCAGTTCTCCAATCAAGTTCTGTGAGAACTTGGTTTACAGACTCCTTCACAATCTTGCTGAGTGTGGATTCTGTTAATCTAATTCTATTCTTATTCAT
>AUXO017268684.1_pt1 | contig 11678 bp, 23 predicted proteins | sample 768731 | NCBI WGS metagenome assembly AUXO01 (sample SAMN02715735, study PRJNA202380) | gut metagenome | biome: sheep rumen | host: Ovis aries | place: New Zealand: Palmerston North | reverse complement strand
ACTATTGATTTTTTATTGTCTGGTACGGCTTGCATAAGACCATTCAGAGTTGTCTTTTTATCTCCTGGCCAGAAAGCAAACTCAGATAAATGTAATATGTTATAAGTACCAGAACGACCAGCACCATCTCCAGCTGTCATACATGTTATCTTGCTATTTAGCCCAGTATTATCTTTATTGTTAAAAATTAGATCCTGTGCGTTACACGCTTTAAGTTGTGGCTTTATCTCTTCTGGCAAATAATCGTAAAATAGCTTACTCATTGTAAAGAGGTTATTTGTGGCTCTACTTTCATGAGCTATAATGCCACAATTAACATTATGGTGTGTCGCAGCTTCTTTGAATAATACTGCTTCCGTTAGTGTACTAAACCCCATTTGTCTCGCTTTAAGAATTATTATTCTTATTGGTTTATTTTGTTGTTTTAATTCTTTTATAGTGTTATACAGTCGCATTTGGGGCTTGTTTATCTTAAATGGTATTATCTGTTGATTTTTATTTCTAATCTTCAGATAAGACTCAATATATTTTTTAGTATTAATACTCATCTTCATCTTCTACATCTTTAATGTAATCTTCGTATCTTTTTACACCAACGTCAATTTTATCTTTGAATATACCAAAATATTTTCCGAGTGAGTCTGCAGCTTTTAATTTTTCTTTCTCGTCTGGTCCTTTCGTCATTACTCTTGCTTCACTGCAATAATCACCTGTGTTTTCTACAACTATAACTTCGGATTCACTTTCACCTCTTAACACACTGGTATAATATTTTAAAACCTCTTGTACATCAGCTATTTTTTCGCTTTCTAATTTTTGGAGCTGTTCATCAATATATTTTTTTATGTCAGCATTTGTCAGCAATCTGTTTCCATTAGTTCTTGCTGTTCCATCTTTTTTACAGCTTTTATATACTTCTTTGTAAGCTCTAGTGGCATTTAAGTCTTTGAGGTATTCATCGCAGAATAATTTTTGCTTTTCTGTCATAAAATCACCTCACTATTCTTGTGAGTTTTCAGAGCATGAAACTTGCTTTGATTCGTGTTTTCCTTTTGGACCCATACACTTAATAAATCTATCTGTTATTTTGTTAACAAAATTATTGCTAGATGCGACAATTTCACAAATATCTTCAGCATTATAATGAAATTCGTCATCTTGACAATGCCCATACTCATATAACCATACATGTGTTAATTCGTGTTTAAGTGTTTTGATGATATTGCCTTGATTTTTTAATAACCAGACCTCATTGGTCATAAATTTTGTTATTCCCATTAAGTCTGTTCTTTTCATTTCATTATTGATCGTTGCTTCGTCTACAACTCGTATAATCCATTTTGAGTCGTTAATTTCAAATTCCATACTATTCACTTCTTCCTATTTAGAGTTTTGTTTCTCATAATTTACGCATTGTGCCTCACGATTGATGTTATATTTTAACTCACAGTCGCTTGAACTACAGTGCTTACAATACTTTTCTTTAAAATCTTCTATTCCCATAAAATCACCTCCAAAAATATATTCACTATGCAAAGCACCTTTGGTGCTTTACGGACTTTAAACACTTTTCTCGAAAGGAGAATAAAAAAACAGAGCATGTCTAATGCTCTGCATACTGAATATATGTAATAAATATTAAGGAGGTATATTATTACCTTTTAGGAGTATAGGCCCTGGATTGCAGCAACAGGGCCATGAACTACATCTAGTAGTATTGATATAGAGTATAATTGTAAAACTATACTTATACTGATTATACTACGTATTTTTGAAAAGTTTCGCCAATTTTACGCCAATTTTTTTAATTCTTTTGAAACAGTATATATTAAATCTTTTTTTCTTCTCTCAAATGTTCTTTGAGAAAGTGGTATAAGATCCATTGTCTTCCATTTACTTTTATGTTGTCTGTAAAAAAGCTCAAAAAGTTTAAGGCATTCTTCTCTAACAAGATGTTTTGCATTCTCTACAGCCTTTAATTGTTTTATGGCTGTTTGTAGCTCTTTATTGTTTTGTAGCTTCATATATGTATTAAATACAGAATCTGAAATTAAGTACGGAGCTTTTGGCATTCCATCACATTGTGGTGAACTAAGCTGCAATATGTCTGTCCTAATATCTGTAATTGTAATGCAATTATAATCATACTTAATTAAACAATTCTCTGCTTCTTTATAGTCTTTCCTACTTAATCTCATTTGTACTCCTCCTGTAATTCTTCCGCTTCTGCTTTTGATCTATATAGGGGGTATGCAGGTGAGAATTTGCACCTCACATAAGTCCACTCGTCTGCTTCGTGCATTTCTTCAATGCCTTACTTTACGGCCTCGTCAGGTCAACTATTTCGTTGTGGTTACTGACTGGTGGAATTGCACCACTAGAACCCTCTCTGCCATTAGCGTCTACCTATTCCGCCACTGCATACTTATTATTTATGTGTTGTAATTGTTATTGGTTGTATCATCTCTGGTATATAATTAACTTCATAATGATACTTGTCTACATATGCTCCACTTACATCTTCCACAACATATAATACATTGTCATTTAGATATATAAAGTGTTTCTTATATACGTTATCACTAATCTCGCAGATTATTTCTAGTTCTTTTTTATCGTTGTTTTGTAAGCTAAAATTACCTATAAGCTCGAATATGATCTTATCCGTTCTTGCATTATATACAACTATTCTTCTTGTTATATTGAAATTGTCCGCTTCTTGCCCTAGGTTATGACTTACTCTATTTACTTCAGTGCATCCTGAAAATGCAAATATCGTAATTCCTATAACTAATAATATTGATATGTATTTAATTATCTTTTTCATTTGGTATTCCTCCTTCAGCATTATCTCTATACCTATATACCTTACCTGTAGAATATTTTTCATAGTTTTCGTTTTGGTATCTAATAACTCTTGGTAATAGATCATCATAATAACATCTTATTTTCTTTCCATCTTTTTTCATGATGATATTGTCACATCCAGTAAATCCATGACACATTCTTATTAATCCATACTTTGTTGGTTGTCCACAATTGTTGCATCGTACTATTGTCTCTAGCTCATCAACATCATTATCTTCTATTACTTCCATTTGATTCCCTTCGTCAACTATATTAGGATTTATATATAACTTATTGTCTATTATCTCCTTTAACATATTCTAACTCCTTATCATAATGTTTTAATTTACCTCTGATTATTCTAAGATGTTTTTGTGTTACTTCTCTTTGATATGCATATTTACATGGTGTTAAATCTTTTTCTATGAGCTGTATGATATCTTCTATAAGTGCTCTTGGTATGTAATGTTTATCTACATATTCTTTTGATATTACTTTATTCATTTGATACTCCTGTTTGTATTAGTTCTATTATTTGATCTTTAGTTAATGTGTCATCTATTATTTCTACACCATATTCATGAGCCTTTTCTATTAAATCAGCTTTCTTTAATTTCTTTAGCTCTTTTATATCTATAGATGGCTTATCCGCTTCTATATCTTCTATATCAGAACTTATTTCTGGTATTTCTATTTTGTCGGAAATTTTGCTGTTTTCTTCTGGTATTTCCTCTACTAATGTTACATATCCATTTGCTTGTAATAGTTGTAGTCTACTAAAATCTACTTCCCATTCTTCTCCTGGCTCTGGTATATGATTTAATTCATTATCAATAAATGCTATTTGTTTATATTTGTTTGTTGCTCTTACTTTATATCTCATGTTTTTTTCCTCCTCATAATGTGATTTTGTTTTATCTAATAGTTCATTGTATCCGTCTTGAACTTTATTAAACTTAAATTTAAGTGGTTTTTTCATCTTTTCTGCAATCTCTTTAGTATTTGAATTATCACTGTTATAGAATAATGCATTTACTCCATCTTCTATTCCTATTTCTTTAAAGTATGGTAGATCACATACTACTATTGGTAGGCCTCTATATAATGCTTCTTTTAAACTATAGCTATCGCCTTCACATATTGATAATTGTACGTACCAATCTGCTTTTTTCATTAATGAACCTACATCTAGTCTATTTGGTATATGTACTACATTTTTATTTGTCCATACTGGATTATCTTCATATTCATCTGTTGTAACTATATACCATATAAAATTAATTCCTAATTCTTGTAATGTATTAGCTAGTGTATAGAATCTACCTCCATCTTTTATGTCGGTTAATCTAGTCGCACTTAATAATACTAACAATGGTTCATCTTCTTCTAGCTCATATGGATTTCTACACAGTATTGTTCTATCTATCTTTGTTATATCTTCAAATGCTTTTTTGCTTGATTCTGTAATTCCTATATATGTTATATCTGGTCTATCCTCTGGTAATCCTAAATATTCTGTTGGATTACTATAATCTGTATGTAATACTGTGTATTTTTTAGCATCTTCATTTACATAGTCATATATAGATGTATCCCAGTTAGTTATAATTACCTTACAATTAATTTTTTGATTTGTGTGTATATATACTTTACAGAATTTTTTCAATCTTTTTGCTTGCTCTGGTGCTACATTTTTACATACAACTGCAATGTCATAGTCTTTGTATTTTTTGGCAAGTTCATACACAAAAGTTTCAACTCCACCTATTCTGTGTATATCTCTAACATAAAATATATTTGCATGGTTTATATCCATAGTATCCTCCTAATGATTTAACTACAGATATAGTTCACTCCATATTTTAGTACATCGTTAAACCAGGGCAACTGATAGTAGTAGTACACGAGCCGTTGTAAAGTTGCTCTTCAGAATTGCCCTGTTCGTTATCAGCAATTTGTATATATAGCTCTCTATATAATTCTTCAGATATGTAAGCTATTAATTTTCTATCTTTTACAATAATGTAATTATTACGTTCAGCAGGTACTTCTTCTCTATTCATTTTTAAAAATAGACGTTTCCCCATATGTTGTGGATCTTTTTTTAGATGATAAAATTTTTTATCTAACTTTTCGCCTACTTCTAATAGGAATTCGTTGTCGTAGTCCACTAATATTGCATCCATTTCTATTTGTTTTGGTATAACTTTCATTCTTTATCCTCCTTTCCGTCTAGATTTTTTATTTGTTCGATTATATCTGATACTTCCGCTTCTTTTTCTATGTGACTTATAACATCATCTGTAATTGGAGTGTCAAAACACATTACATATTCTCCATCTTTGTTTAATTTCATTACACCAACTTCGTATAAGTCCTTAGCATGCTTGTCCTTTATTACCGAAGCAGCATATCCATTTTCAAATCCGAATATCCAATGTGGTCCTATATAATCTATTTCTTCGTTTTCAACAAGATAATCTTTATATTTATCTTCGAACTCGTTCATTTCTTTCTTTCACCCTTTCAGTCCATTGTTGTTTAAAAGCATCTTTATATATATCTGCTTCCGCTTCGTATATAAATGATCTTCTTTGTAATCTGTCAATTGTTCTATTGGATGTAGTGTATATTGCTGTTGTTGTAAGTACCTGTACTCCCATAAGTATTGTTGCTATGTTTAATGTACATATACCTTTTGCAAACTCGCATATTGTTATTGTTATTAATAATGCTTGGGCTATCATACGATATTGCCTTGCTTTTTTACCCCAATAGCTTGTGTTAAAGTCTTTTTCATATTTTTTTGCTCTATCCAGTATCTCTGAATCTAGCTGTGTCACTTTGTCTTTATATTCTTCGTCTATAAATCCATTGTTCTTCTTTAGGTATTCCACCAGCTCTGCAATAGTATTATTCTCGCTTCTCATAATTGGACCATTATCTTCACTCAGATATACATCCCAATCATCGTATTTTTTGAATAATACCCATTTAGCAACGTTTTGAAGGTCATACTCAATACATAAATGATATTTTGTTCTATCTATCTTGTTATATATTGAGAATAATAGTTCATATTCGTTATTATTTTCCATTTTGCTCTCCTTTGTCCTTTTTGTGAAAGATTATTCCTCCATCTTCAGGATGAAATAATGTTGATATTATATCTATCCCTGGAACTACTTTCTTTAGTGCTTCTTTTGTAGAATCTAAGGTGTTATATGCAACTGCCATGCTATCAATTGGTGCGTGTATGTTCTTAACTTGTACATATGGCATATTAAACTGCTTCATATCTCCAACAATTATTTCTATCTTCATGTATTTGCCTGATTTTACTATCTGCTCTCTTAGTTGTTTCATTAATTCTTCTTTATCAATATCCATTTTAAATATCCTCAATCTTCTTACTTTTATTTTTTATTCTAAGATCTATTACAGCAGGTGTTGCTGGTATTGGCTCTGCCATGTGTGCAAATATTAACCCTTCATCTTCTTCTCTTGATATTCCTTTTATAGCCCACATTTGAGCCTCTTCTAATTTAGTAAATACTAAAGATGTTTCTCTACTATTTTTGCAAGTTTTCTCAACCTCATCATAAGCGTTTGAAAATACATCTCTTATATGCTGTATTCTATTATTCTTTTCTTCATCTACAGCAACATATTTTGCCCTATCATTCATCTCTATTCCTCCTATAAATCTCTATAAATAATTATTAATAATATTATTGAAATGGTATTACATATTAATGCTATACTATTGAGAATTAATTGTATTTTTACTAATGTCATAAATTTTCCCTCCTATTAATTTTTGGCCTTGAAATTGTATATGGGTTTTATTATTTTAACTACCTCAACAGTATCACCTATATTGTCTATTATCTCTTGCATAGGTTTGTATACAAATGGAGCTTCATCTATTGTTTCTTCAACTACTGATGTTGTATAAATTCCTTCCATACTTTTTACAAATTCATCTAATTGAAATGTTTTTTTAGCTTGTATTCTTGACATTATTCTACCTGCTCCGTGTGGGGCTGAATTATTCCAATCTTCATTACCTTTTCCTACTGCAATAATTGAACCATCACGCATATTTATTGGTATTATTACACGTTCCCCTTTATTAGCCCTTATAGCTCCTTTTCTGACAATATTGTCTTCAAAGCTTATATAGTTGTGTATTGTTTCAAAGAATGGGATGCTAATAGCTACATTAGCCTTTTGTGATTTTTCAAAATCTAATTTTGAAATGTCTACCAAGGTAAACGAGTTTTTCCCAAAAAGGTTGCTTAAGATTTCACTGCATATATATTTTCGATTTAAACTAGCATACTTTTGACATATTTTCATATCGTGTAAATAATCGTCTCTATATTTTCCAGTTAAATAACATAGATCTTTTGGAATACTAGGTTGGTTATTTTTATATTCTTTTTCTAGCTCTTTTAATGCTTTTTGTATTTCATTCTTTTTGCCTTGTTCTTTGTATGTCTTAATTATTTCAGCTTTCCTTGTCCACATTTCTTCTTTGCCAGAGCACAAACCTATCGCTAAATTCTGATAGTAATCAGCTACTTGTTTGCCCATATTTCGTGAACCTGTATGAATTACTAGATATTTATTATCTTCATCATCAACATCTATTTCAATAAAGTGATTTCCTCCACCTAAAGTACCTATTGCTCTCTCGAATTTATTTGAGTCTTTTAATTCTCTTAAACAATATAAGTTCTTAATATCTTCAAAATCAGTTAATTTATGTTCTCTTATATTTCTCCCTGCTGGAATGTTTTCATTGATAATCTTGTCCAATTTTTCTAAATCTAAATCGATTTTTCCTAGTTCTACACACAGCATTCCACAACCAATATCAACACCTACTATGTTTGGGATAACTTTATCACCTAAATCAGCTGTAAATCCTATTACACATCCTTTTCCTGCATGTACATCTGGCATTATCCTGACTTTGCAGTCTTTAAAAGGTTCCTGCTCTAGTAATAAATTAATTTGATTTATTGCTTCTTCTTCAATATTTTCTGTAAATATTTTTAGATCTGACATTCTACTCACCTTAATGTAATTCCTTTCCACATTTTGAACATTTACTATATACCTCTGTATAATCTAAAACATAATGATATTTTGAAACAGGTACAAAATCGTGATCGCACTGACTTTGTATTTCTTCTAATTCACGCTTTTGTGTTTCTGCTTTTTCTTGCTCTTGTTGTTGTCTTTGATGCTCTTGTTTCCAATATTCATCCCATGACTGACAAGCTGTTAACGAAAGTATTATTAATAGTATTATTGGTATTAAAAAAAATTTTTTTTTCATGTTAATTATCCTCCTCTGTATATTCATAGTTTTCATTAAGTCCATGGTCTTGTAATGTGGTTTGTGTTATTTCACAAGCTAAGTCGTATGCTTGTGGCGTTTCATCTTTTATAATTATTTCTGTTTTCTCTCCATTTTTAAACAAAAATGAACCTACATTACATCCGAAATCCTCATCAGCATATTGATATTCAAATTCCGCTTCTGGAAATTTATAGGATAACATTTCTATTAGTTTTGGAACTCCTGCCCATGCTGTTAAAAAATATATTGTATCTTCAGTATCTTCTAAGTCACTTTTATAAGCGTTCCATTTTGTTCCCCAATAGTCATTGCACCAGTCATACCAAGTTGAATGGCCATAATCCAGTATGTTTTTGTAATATTTCTCTCCTAATTCTAATAAATCTTTATAACTCATATCACAATATTTTAAACGCTCAAGAATTTCTTTGTGGTTATGCTGTATAAAAAAAGTTTTGGCCCTTTTTATTTTTTTTTCGCTATCTGGATGCTCTCTAATATATATACTAAGAGCTAAATCTTCTTTAGTACCTGACTCAATATTCAGGCTCTTTGGCATTGGAATTATTTTATTAAAATCCATTCCTATTACTGTTCCGTTATCGTATTCCGTCTTTAGGTAGTTTTTAATTTGCTGTACTAAAGTCTTGTCAGCATTAATTTTTAATTTATTTGTTATATGGTTTGGCATTCTCAACACTCTCCTAATAAAATCATATTTAATCTACGCTAATGCTTTAAATTTTAATTCTCTCATTGGCTATTTTTTGTCCTTTTTTCGTTTTTTTATTTTTTTAATTACTAAATAAATGTGATATGCTATGTAACTGAATATAATAATTTCTATAAATAAAACTATATAATCAGAGATACTCCATAATATTGTTGGTTTTGTAAACCATCCAAAAAGTATTTCACTCATGTTAACCTCCTTATATGTCCTCTAATGTGTCAAAATAATCTTTTCTTGAATAATATTTACTAATTTTAATTGTTTGTTCTATCTTTTGATCTAATGATTCGGCGAGTTCTTGTAAACAATTAAGTTCATCTAGTCTTTCGCTGGATAATTCAGCTTTATCAACATTTTTAATAATATTGGCTCCTCGCTTAATAGTATTGCTTGCTTTAGCAATGTTTTTGCGATATACATAGCTGCTTATTTGAGATGGTTTAAGTATGTACCAGCCATTTTTTGCTCTTTTTATTACGTATTGATATTCAAGTAATTGGTTCTTAATTCTGTTCATCATTCCAATATAGCGATCATATTGTTTATTGTATCTAATGTTATAGCCTAATAGTTCAGATAAAATGCTGTCGCTTACAGTATCACCGTATTTGTAATATTTAACTATATGAGCTATTGTTTTCTTTTGCTCTTGTATTCTATGTACTTGCATTACTTATCAACCTTTCTAACTGGTATCTCGATAGCTTCCTCAATACTCCATCCTCTTTCTAATCTTTTATGAAGTGTTTTATAGTTAATGTCGTATTTTTCTGATAACTGTCTTACAGACATTAATTTTTCTTTATATTGGTAAAGAGGTGTATGTAAATACATTACTTTTCTTTTTGCTGGAATTTGAGTAGCTTCTTCGTATGTCCAACCCCTATGTAAACGACTATTTATGGTATTCTTTTTAATCGTGATTGGGTTCTTTCTTTGTATATTTTTCAATTTTATTGAAATATTCTTCTTTGTTAATTTCTCCCCATAAATACTTTGTAAATAAATCGCCTAATTCATCATCCGCTTCTTCGTCCTTTATAACGTCTATTCCTAATATTGCAGGAATAACTCTAAATCCTATATTATAAAATGAATCAAATATTTCACAGTCCGCTTTAAATACCTTATTTACTTTGTTAACTGTTTGAAATAGCTTTTTTGATTCATCTACTATTATTTCTATTTGTTCTTGTTTATTTAACATAATGGCCTCCTTATTTTAATTACTAATGATATTTCTTAAATTATAGTTGTCACTTTCTAATTTATTGTTTTTATTTTTAACTTGTTTATTTTCATATTCTAACATGGTAATTTGATGCTCGAGTTGTTGCTTTTCGAGTTTTAGATGATAGATATGATCTAAATTTCTATTATTCTCTTCGTTTAGTTCATTAATTTCATCTTGCAGCTCTTCTATTTTTTCCTTGCTTTCATGCCCACAAAAAAGATGATTTAATAATATTGCTCCACTAATAATCACTGTGGCAATTAAAACAACATTAAATATTATATCTGTCAACATATATTACCCCCTAATCTATATGTGGAATATGATTATCCGCTTCGTTAGTTTCTTCAATATCTTCTGGCATAACATATACTGAAATTATCGGTGTTACCTCTGCATTTCCATATTTTGTTGGAATACCAGATAATAAACCGCATATATCATTTAATATTTCTGTTGACCTTTCTTTTGTTTTATATGTTCCATATACTGTTGCTTGTTCAACAATTGCATATTTATTTTCCCACTTTTCAATTTTTAGACTGTTGCATCTTCTTAATGTTAGTTTGTCTTGGCTTCTAATCCATAAGTCCATTGTTATCGCTCCTTTAAATTGTTGTTACAATAAAATGATTCCAATGTTGAATCACTATAAGATCTTTGATTATAATTACAAAATTTTTTATTATATATATTGTTTATTGTTTTTGTTTTAGTTTTAGGGGGTATTCTACCTCTTGCTATCAGAGGGCTCCCAGTTTCAACTTGTTGAAAATGTTGCGTAGTCTTGTTGAAAATACTGCGTAAACTTGTTGAAAATGTTGCGTTATCTTGTTGAAAATATTGCGTAATATCTGACGTTTTTTTTACCTCAACTTGTTGAATATCTTGCGTAGTATTTTGTAAACTTGTAAGGCTAATTAAATGATACGATGTTGCTTTGGTTTTATTAGATTTAGTCTTAATTAGTCCTAATTCTTCAAGCTTCTTTCGTGCGTCTCTTATACCATATCTACCTAACCCAGTTCGAATCTCTAAATCACTTGATTTAATATCTATCCATTCTGGCCAATAATTCTTATTGCTTATCTGCATTAATGCATACCATAATGCTATTTGACCTGTTGATAACTGATGGTTCTTTAAAAATTCATCAAATAAGTTCAGCTCTATAACATAGTTCATTTGTATTCCTCCTCTGGATTATAGATAAGACTTGCCAATAAGTTTAATGAATTCTGCTCTTGTATGCTCTTTCTCATACTCTGATTGGTATAATCTTTTTAGCTCTAAATCCATATCATGATTTTCGTGTACTGATTGTGTCTTTCCAAGATTGTGATGGAAATGACAAAGTCCCACACAGAAACCATTCTTTATACTTGTCTGTCTGTTTATTCCAAAAAATACTTCATGTGTACATTCCGCTTCTTTTGGTCTTTCACAGAAATAGCAATAATCTAAATTATTAAGTATTGACCATCTCTTCA
>AUXO014759055.1_pt1 | contig 11678 bp, 9 predicted proteins | sample 768731 | NCBI WGS metagenome assembly AUXO01 (sample SAMN02715735, study PRJNA202380) | gut metagenome | biome: sheep rumen | host: Ovis aries | place: New Zealand: Palmerston North | reverse complement strand
ACTATGAGGTAATCGTATTTCATACACAATTCATTCCAATTCTAAAGGTTGGTACACATGTGCTTTTTGTGGGATAATGATGTGATTGGCAACATAATATAATACACCATCATAATCTATCTCAACAACGTCATCTGGCTGCTTCTCAACATAGTAAGTCGGTTCTTTAGCATAGCGAGGATTATCCAATGCCTTATTCTTTAACTTTACAAACTTCTTACGACTTAATTTCTTATAATCGGGCTGTTCAATATAACTTATGTATTTTCTCTCTTTTCTAGTTTCATAGAGTTCAAAACAATGCACGCCTTCCGCATCAATGGCTTTGACGACCAATCCGGGTAATCCACGTAGTTTCCATGGACCTGCAGACGAACAAATATCCTTTGTATACCATACCGTCCATTGCTTACCATAAAGTTTTCCCGTAGCGCGAAGACATCGAAAGCCATTAATCATCAGAGTATCATTGATCAATTTCCAGTCCACGTCGGCTACTGTCTCATGAGTCTCATAGCGATAAGGATAAAGTGTCTCACGACTTATAACCTTCGACTTTTCAATATTCGTCAATACGAATGGGATATGTGTTAGGAACACATTCGTCATTTCTTGGCATGGGCTAGCATCACGCTCATAATCCAACACTGTAGTACATTCCGTTGCACGTGTACCTACGAGCAAAGCTAGTCGTATGGAATCACTAACATCCTGCCCTATATCATCCTGCGTCTGTAAGATATAGCGATAAAATGCCACAAATTGAGTAGAATCTAATATTTCCGCCTGTACTTCTATCGAAAGCAATAAGGCTATAATAGTTACATACCTTTTCATTGTAAATTTCATTTATAGACAAGATATACAGAAAGGCTTCATCTCTGTCACGATATAGCAACTGATGAGTCGCTCTGCAAGAAAAGCCACAGCCCGACATTGATAGTTAACGTCATCATAACGGAAATCTCGCCGAGCTTTCTCCATATACTTCTCAGGATCCATATTTAGCCCGTTCTTCTTATCCCATGCAAATAAGATTGGAAACAACCATTCGCAAAGTTTCACAAAATCATTCCATTGCATGATAAAACAGCAGCATGGAATAAACACATTGCCATTTAAAAGATACTGTGAATACCTGTTATTAGTACCATATTGTTCATTTAGGATATCGACGACATCATACAGATCTTGATAATTATGTGCTGATTTATAATGGTTGAATACTGGAGAATTCCTATTTATAGCCCATACCATACATTCCCCATTATCTACCTCATAAACCGATGGCAGCATACGTCGATAATGACAGAAGCCCACAAAATCCGTTCGCAAATTATTTTTCCATACATAATAGAACGTACCTATCTCCGAATAGAAACGGTTAAGATAATTGATATTGTCACCTATGACATTTACATCATTTCCTTTATACAATCTAATATATTCATCTTCCTTAAGATGAAATTCTTCTATCTGCTTATCATCATGATAAGTCAACCACAATCTAATATTCCCCATATTACATTAACACGTTAATAAATCGTATCTTTCAAATATTACAATTTCCATTGTAGCGTACCAATGAGGTATCGTCCAATATTATTTTTCCAGGTCTCCACTCGTCCTTGGGCATTGACGGTATAATCCACGTTAGTACGCTGACCAAGAATGTCACTGCAGATTAACTTAGCAAGGAGTTTGCCCTTACAGAACGGATAGGTCAGTTGTGCATTCCAAAGGAGTTTATCGATATTCATCCTTCTGTCAGAAAAACCTCTGTTGGAATACATGTTTATATCTGTAGACACCTGCAATCGGAAAGGGAAGGAATAGATGACATCACCACCATATCTTATATTAAAGATATTCTGTGTGCCAAGCACAGAATCATCCTTTCTATGATAGTTATTCCAGTCCAACCCACCAGCTACCCGAAGGGTTAACTCCTTGAAGACATATTTCATCTCTGGCGCCACAGTTACACGATGACTTAAGACGGTGCTAAGCTGGCTCTGGTTTTCGCTAAGAGTTCCTGACAGGTCAACACTATGAGTATAATTATATGAAGTGTTTAGTATCCAGTGAAGATGTTTGCGTGCATCTATAGCTGAGCCAACATTACAGCTTCCCCCCATCTTCCAGTTTCCATTCACATTTTCAGGCTTATAGATACGACAACCTGTATTTGCATCCTGTACAAAGCCCTGTGCAACTGCATTTCTTGTAATATTACCATCTATCGCAAAACGCAAGTTAAAATCATGCTTTCCCCTTGTCTGATAATAAGAGGATAGCGTATAAATGGTGCTTTTCTTCAATTCTGGATTACCTTTCCTAATAGCCAACGTATCAGTTTTGTCCGTCACATCAATAATATCCATTTTATCAGGTAGATTTTGATTGATACGAGCCATCACATAGAAATGTTTCTGCATATTATTCCGTCCTATTTCATACTGAACGGAAGGGCAAAAGACATATTCATTCCGTCGTGTCTCATATTTCTGCATATCGCCTATATAGTTGATATGACGAGAATAGAAGTCGCCATACATACGGAATTCAAAATAGGTATAGTTACCATCCTTATTTTTAGTATAGGCCCACTGCATATAATTTTGATTCCATCCCTGCGAATACTCCAAATCGTATGAGGTATCACGATTGCGGCAAAGCAACAATGAATCACGGTTTGACGGTAGCATCTCACGCCAAGTCTCACTTGTCATATCAGAATAGATACCTCCCAAACGGTCCAAACGGAAGTAGTCGCTTTTGGTTGACTCTTTATCATATCTATAACTAGAATATAGCTCGAGTCGCCATCCGTTCAGCCAGTCAAAGGAATAAGAAACCATCGCATTCGTCCTATTTAATACATTGGGCTTTTCGTCGTATCTGTTTTCATTGATATTCTTGTCAGTGTCCTTCCAGAACTTATACCTATTAAGCAGATAGGCTGACATCTCTTCCTTATTATAGTCATGCCATAGCATAAAATCCAAATGGTCGCCCCAAGGGAATTTCACAGTTCCTTGGCCGCGAGCATAAAACGTGAATGCATTCGAATGACTACTATCTCTTGAATTCTTCATATGGACAGTGTCGGCCATAGCGGTATATTCATCAAAAGGACTAGTACCAAACAACATGGATGAATAGTCATTGTTCCCATCAGATTTTGACTGACTCAAAAAAACATTTGAATTGAAATGGTATGGGACTGTTCCTTTTGTATGGGATATTTTGAAGGTATTGTCAAAAACCATCGTCCTATATGAAGACACGTTAGACATATTTTCTATGTTATACGATGAAGTATTCTGAAGATAGTTCTCCGAAGAAGTCCTCTGTTGAGAGATATTACGGCTACTATTCAAAAAGATTGAAGTTTCATTGGTCAGTTCACCACCTTTTCCATTGAGCATCAGATTGGCACCAATACTCTTCATCGATCTGCGTCTCGTATCATCATAGTCAGTCCAGTTCCCACTGCCATCTGCTGCACCAGACTTACCTACATTATTCAAGCCTCCCATTAGTGAAAGGCGCGTATTCCCTGTAAAACGCAGTCCAAAACCTCGTGCTAGATATCTATCCAGTTCTATATCTGTATTGCCATCAATATTTCCTTGAGAAGCCAAACCTCCACCAGCCTCTACATTACCCATATAGCCAATGCTGTATTCACGTTTCAATTGCACATTTCCCACAAAGTCACGCTTATCAATGTCGAAGCCAACCACCTCGCTTCGTTCACTCGATTTATCATAGAACTCAACTTTCTGCACCGTATAATAAGGCAGATTCTGAAGCATTATCTGATTCTTCCCTTTAAAGAAATCCTTGCCATTCAGCGTGAGATAGTCCACGTGTCTGCCATTCACGGTGATATTACCGTCTTTATCTACCTCTACGCCATTCATCTGCTTCAGAAGTCCGTCCAGCATACTTCCCTCAGGCACATTAAACGCATCGGCATAATATACTAATGTATCGCCATGATAGGCAAAACGAACTTTCGAGGATGTCACCACGACCTCACCAAGTTCCCTGTCCATATTCGAAATTCTCTTGATTCTTTTTTTCATATAATGCCATTTTGCATCAAAAAAAGAATTTCGCTTCACGTATCGCATGTTGAGATCTACAAAGCAATCGTCATAATCGGGGTGCGAGGCTTTTATAATAAACCGCTTGGGCACAGCAGGAACCGTAAACTTATAGGTCGCATCGAAAATGCCACGACCATTATTCACATCAAAGACCGTCATTGTGTCAACGACGACGCTATCAGCAGTCATCAGCGTCATCTTCACGTCGCGGATGCTGGCCTGGGTAAAGGAGTCACGTATATGACCCCAGATATCCGTTGTCTTGTTTTTCTGTGCATAAACGCCAAGCACAGAGAAAAACAGAATAAATGGTAGAATCTTTCTTATCATGATTTATTTAAGTCTAATATTACTAAAAATACCATCTTCAAAAAAACGAGAATAAATACTAATGGAATCCACTGCAATATTTGCCGTAACTTTTTCTCCATAAATAAAACTATGTTTTTTACCAAGCTTATCCCCTTTGCGTTCATATATGATAGTATAAAGACCATCTTTACCTGGCATCAGTGAAACAGAGCTAACAATAAATCTACTATTGGGTTCTGTTTCTAACGTCATGTTCATTCCCTTTCTAATTTTATGGATGATTTCTTCTTCAACATAGGATTTTGCAATAATGGATTCCTCTGGTGTATAGCTGTTATAAACCATCATCAATAGTTCTTCTTTATTGACCATATCTCCAACGTTATAGTCGTTTGTCTTATAAGCAACCCCATTGAAAGGACTCAACACCACAATTGTATCTGGTTGAACTTTCATCATTTCACTACTAATCAAAATTGCCAAAGTATCCTTTTCATTTACCTTCTTTTCTAAGCCAGAAAAGATATATTGTAGATTTCCGTCTTTGGGCGATATGATTTTTGCTGTACGACAGTCAGGATATAGAAAAGCATTTATATTGATACTATCTGAATATGGAATATATTTCGTTGATACAAAAAATATTATTAGAAGACAGAATACTATAGAAATTCCATGTTTTAATATAAAAGATGGCTTTCTACCCATTAACTCATTCACAATATCACTATGTGAATTAATTTGTGGTAAGTTTTCCTTTTTATTGAGATGATTCTTTTCTTTTGTCATAATACATTTAGCATAAAAGACATTCTTTTAATCTATTAACGACATTTGATTTTTTACCAATGTATAATACTCGCCACCTTTTTCTATCAGGTCTTTATGATTGCCAATCTCTACAACCTGACCATGTTTCATAACAACAATTTGATCTGCATCTTTTATTGTGCTTAATCGATGAGCCGCGACAACAACAGTCTTTCCTTTATAAAACTTACGAAGATTACTCATAATCTCACTCTCATTTGTTGCATCTAAAGAATTTGTTGCCTCATCAAAGAAAAGATATTCAGGGTTTTTATAGATTGCCCTTGCTATCATAATCCTTTGACGTTGACCCTGACTTACCCCATTTCCATCCATACCTATTTTCGTATTGTACCCCATAGGCATTTCGGAAATAAAGCCATCTGCATTTGCCATAATACAAGCATTATATAAACGATTTGGATCGACATCATCTGTACTTAATGCTATATTTTTGGCAATTGTATCAGAGAAAATAAAACTCTCTTGCATTACTGAGCCTGTTACACTTCTCCACAAATGTGGATTGATAGCATCTAATCTAACTCCACCCAATGTAATTTTTCCACTATTTGGAACATAAAAACCCTGAAGCAGTTTTATTATTGTTGTTTTACCACATCCACTCTCGCCAACAATAGCAGTCACCTTTTTCGCAGGTATTTCAATCGTTACGTCATTTAAGGCATAGTCTCTTTCTGCACCGCTATAACTGAATTTTACGTGATCGATTTTTATATCTCTTTTAGGTGGAAGCATATATAACTTGGTATCAATATTTGTCTCTTCATCTTCTTGAGAATGAATCTCGTTCAATCGTTCCAAACTTATCTTGGCATCTTGTAATGACTGAGCAAATCCAATAAAAGAATGTATCGGGCCAGATACCTGTCCAAGAATATAAGTCAACGCCATCATCATACCTAAAGTCATATTACCATCTACAACATATTTTGCCGCAATAAACGAGATTAGAATATTGGTTGTCTGTGAAAAGAATACGGAACCAGATTGTTGTATCTGACCTATCGTTAGTCCTTTTACGCTAATTTTAAACAAATTCACTTGTATTCGTTCCCATTCCCAACGCTTTTGTTTCTCACAATTGTTTAGTTTAATATCTTGCATTCCCTGAATCAGTTGTATCACACGACTTTGTTCCGTTGCAGACTGATTAAAGCGTTTGATATCTAATTCTCTACGATATTTCATAAACATAAGAATCCATATTACATACAACAGATTTCCAATCATAAATATTGTAAAGATTAAACTGTTGTAATATAAAAGTATACCAGAAAAGAGGAAAAAGTTTATTATCGAGAATAATATACCTACAGACTCTCCCATAAGAAATCCCTTAATTCTCCCATGATCTCCTATACGCTGCATGATGTCTCCAGTATTCTTAGTATCAAAAAAGCGCAAAGGCATACTAGTCAGCTTCTTTAAGAAGTCTGAGATAAGGGCAATATCTATTCGTGAGTTGATGTATAGCAAAATCCAACTTCTAATATAATCAATTGCTAACTGAGATAGGAACAAACCAAGTTGGGCAATAAGGATAAGAGTTATTATATTCAGGCTTTTTCCATTGATTCCTTTATCAACCATTAATTGAGTTAGAAACGGGAAAATCAATTGTAGCAGACTTCCCACGACCATAGCAAGAATAAGTTGTCCAAAGAGGGTCTTATATGGCATGAAATAACCAACAAAGGATGAAAGAGCCTTCTTTGAATCCTTTATCTCTTCATCTATTTGACCTAATTTGGGAGTTGGCTCTAATAGTAAAGCATTTCCATAGGATAGACCTTCTTCATTTATTGAAAGCCAACATTTCTTTATCTCTTTTTCGTTATAACATAGTTTTTGCGACGCAGGATCAGATATATATACTTTATAATTTCCCTTCCTGTCCCTCTTCACGTCATAACAAACGACGAAGTGCCTATGATTCCAATGTAAAATACATGGAAGAGGAGCTTCTCTTGCTAATTGCTCTAAAGAGATAACTACGCCTAAAGTTTTGAAGCCAATGTATTCTGCTGCATCGCTAATTCCCAACATAGAAACACCTTCACGTGAGATGTAACTATGTCTACGTAACATTTCCAAAGAATATTCATGCCCATAATATTTTGCTATCATACGCAGACACGTAGGTCCACAATCTGCATAATCCAACTGATGATAATGAGGAAATCTATCCATGACCAACATTTAAAAGATATAAAGAAGATCTTCTACTTCAAATTCTTTCGGCAACAAATATCCATTAACAAATAAAGTCGGAGTTGCCGTTAACTGTGTGGACAAACGCCAATGATGATAATAGTTCAGGGTTTCATCCACGTCCTTTCGATCCAGGTCTAAATGATATTTTCCTATATAAGAATCAATATTCCTATTTTTTTTATGAAACCATGTATCAAGTAGCTTGTGATCATCTTCTCTATTCAATTGTTGATGAGATGCAATTAACAACTTACATGCCCGTTTTTGGTCTTCAAGAAAAGCTTCAAAGATATACTGAATGGCTATTTTATCTCCTATTGTTTGAAGTACTTTCTCAATTCTCTCATGCATGTCAGCACAATGGCTACAATAGGGATTTGTTAAAACGGTGACAATATACTTTGCTTCACTATTACCATATTGTGTGTATTTCTTTATATCAGGGACTTCAACTTTAAACTGTTTTTGAAGAATAAAATCAAAAACATCTTTGTCGCCTTTAATTGAGCGTGCCAATGAAATCGAGTTCTGTAATTTTGCATTCAGAACGATGGACGAGACAATTCTATTCACAAAAATAACGCCCAAAATGTACATGGATACGCACAAGATCACTAGATACAAATCGAAATGAAGTGCTCCGGTGGATGTTGCATAATAAAAGACATGTAAAAAAGCCGTACACCATATAGAGGCCTGAACAAACATACATAATGTACATATCATATTCTTTCTAAATTGATATGATATACACCAAATACTAAACGGGATGGCACACCAATTTAAAATAGAACATGGAAGCTCTAACATAGGAAGAAATGACCAACAGACTAATCTTGTCATGAAATAGCCCATACCGATTTCACTCCATGAGTAGCCGAAAAACTTGGACTTTTCATCATCCAAGATAAAATTACAACTAACTTTATGAAAGAAAGAGCACAACCTGTCTCCAAATTCGCTGGCCCCTTTGATTTGTTTTTCAATAAGGAAATAACATATTGTCAGTCCGAATAGATTTATAAGCAAATCTATATACTCCGTCATACTACCTGTTACAGAACGGTGTAAGAAAACAATTCCTGCAATTAAAAGAGGAAGAATGATGGGCAGTACATTAGAAAATATACTAATGACCTCCTGGATTCTATTTTTATGATAATTCTTTTCTACAATTTTTGATGGAACTTCTTCACATACCAAAGCTTCACCGGTCCAAACGCCATTAAACTTCTCTATCGGTATGGTATTCATATTCCCATAATAGTCATAGGTAATCTTTCCATCTTGATAATCAGTTGCAACAACGAACTGCCCCCCAATAACCAACACACATGGAAAAGTTAACTCAGCTGTTTCCTTATCGTTGAACTTAATACCATACATAGTGATGCCATAGTTCTCTAGCATCTTTTTAAGTCCATACATGCTATTTTTGAATGGATACTCATTATACAATTGGGTCGCATAATGATTTGTATAATTGGCATTAAAAGCTTTTAAAGTAGAAACTAAAATATTCGACTGCATCTTAAATAAGAAAAAAAATAATTAACAAAACAGAATCCTTCAGGACTTTATATCAAGACTAACTTAGGCATATTTTTTCAAATATGCCTAATGTTAGTTTCTAATTCAATTATCCTGCGCAATAGCAGCCTCCATATGTCAAATATCTACATGTCAAATAACTGACAGGAATACCATTACTATCAGTACATGTTTGATTGCTACAATTTGTAGCATCAAGCCTACAGGTATTTTCTACTCCACCCACAATGGCTTTCATTCCAGCTTCAGAGAGAACGGTAAAATTGTTGTTGAAACTCAACTTTTTTAACTTTTTCATTTTTTGTTCATTTTTTTATTACACATAATTCTGCTATTATCCAATGGTTAGCTAGTCCATTGTCATCACGGATGCAGATAACCCATAATGAAGATGTCAATTGACTTATTCCTTTAAGACAAATGTTCTACAAAGACTTAGATTACCACCACCCTTTCGTATCAAACAACTCTTTACTCAGTCTACGCTTTTGAAGTTCGGAATTAAATCCTCCATTGAGATTACGAGGGTGAGTCATATGGAACAAAACTCCCTTGCTTCTATATATAGAGCATCCTTTGCGCTTCATTCTTTCAATTCGTTCCTGATCTTCAGGTCCCCAACCATAGAATTTCTCATTCTCCATTCCACATTCCATATACTTTTTTCTATTAACAAATATGGCTCCGCCATACATGTCCAGTCCATAAGGAAGGTACATCTTTTCTATATTTGATGTCAGCAATCGGATATTCGGACTTTCCATATAACAATCACGAATACATGTAGTAACCTCTACAAATCTCCCATCATAAGGTAATGCCACATCTGATAAATGCGATCGTAAGCTATTCACAGAATCAACCAATTGTTTTTTGGGGGCAATAACATCTGCATCCCAGATAGCCACAATCTCCGTCTTTGCCATCTTTGTCATGCAGTTTAAATAATGAGTTCTAAAGAAAATAGGATCATTATCTTTAATAAAAACATACTTGACGGATTTCGACAGAAAACGCTCGAGAATTTTGTTTTTATAAGTATCAGCTTCCAACACAATGATATTTGTATGAAAATTCCTTTGTAGAAAACGTATTGTAGCCATCAGATTCTCTATTCGAATGACAGAATCAACTCTGACAGGAATCAGAAATGTCACATCACTAAAATCTATTTTCATAATTATCAAATATTGTTTTTAACATCATAATACATCATTATTAATCCCAATCGTCCATACAATCCTTCTTTGATATATTTTTCTTCATTCGCGAAATCAGCAAGATATGAAGAAAAGAATGCTTCGCATTTAGAAAGAATCTCTTGGTATGGAATCGGAACTATCACACCATTGCGATTAACATATTTAAGCCAAGCGTACAGACCAACTAAACCAGATTCTTCGAATAAATTCCGTTCATCAGTTTCTTCGTCTATCAATTGGGAAATAGACACATGTTTCTCTACCATCTTTACATATTCAGTCCAATCAGAATCCAAAGGGATATTCTTAGACATTTCTTTGAGAGCACAAAGATATACAACCCTATTGTACATCAAATATGGAATCTTATACATGACACGATGCTTCAATTCATCCAAAATGTGCAACAAGCGTTCTCTTTCAATATTTAATTGATACATTCTTGAAATCAACACAAACCATTCAGCACAATTATATCGGCTCGATCCTGGCGATGGTTCATCAAAGAAATCCATCTGATGGGTTTGATATATTTTATTAAACCAATATGTCAAGAACTTAACATAAATAGTTCTTTCCATTCCTTTTTTAAACGAGATCTCCAACCTATATGTCAGATATAACATATATTCAAGAACAAAAGTCATTGCTTCTTCCAAAAACGTCTTAGAATCCTGTCTTCTTGCCACATAAGCATACATAAGATCATCAACGACTTTGCATGTTTCATCAATATCTCCAAGCACATATTTTTTATCTATGGAATAAGCGCATGAAAAAGCGATCCCTAATAATCCATTATTAAAAGACAGGTTGTTATTCACATCCATTTTCTGCTGTACAACAGAAAACATATCATATGCCAAATCACGATACTTTGTATCCTTTGTACAATTAGAATACCAAAATAAGAAGAGACATTTGCCGACAAGTCCATTCTTTAGGAAAATATTCAATTTACCAGGTCCTTTGGATTGGGCATCGTCATTTATATCATGTGTTAGTTCAATGTCATGCTCCTGCTTAATAACAAGCTCTTGCTCAATAATTTTATTGATTATAGAATCTATTGTTTGATTATTTTGCATATTATTTCTAATTTATCTCCTCAAGAGAACATAATAGTTCATTCCTTACTATCATTATATCAAAATATAACCGTTCTAAAGATTATCGTTTTAATTATACCATAAAGGCCATAAAAAGAATTATCCCTAATGTCACGCAATAATTACAGTTATAAAAATGAATAATATTGGTTGCACCCAGATATCTACAATTCTATATATGTATAGAAACAATAGTTACCTCTAACAAGTTGCAGTTCGTACTCTCCTGAAAGATTTAATGGTAAGGTTATGGTTGATGTATTTTCTGGAATAAACGCTTCATATACCTCTTCGCCTTCCTCATCTATAATAAATAAGGTGTATTCGGCGTGAGAATC